>Ga0265294_10001074_pt1 | contig 37026 bp, 36 predicted proteins | sample MunlanPumphouse3_FD_192504 | JGI IMG/M metagenome (GOLD analysis project Ga0265294, IMG submission 192504) | Groundwater microbial communities from a municipal landfill in Southern Ontario, Canada - Pumphouse #3 | ecosystem: Environmental > Aquatic > Deep subsurface > Groundwater | place... | reverse complement strand
TATGGTATCGAATAAATCTCCATTGGGCGTGTTGATCTTCCATTTCACGCCATCCGCGGAATCTTCAAGTTGAATCCCTATTTCGATGAGTTTATTCCTTATGAGGTCTGCGAGATCATACTGTTTGCGCGATCTCATTTCTTTACGGAGATATATGAGTACCTGCATGACAGCATCGAATGAATCATCATTCTGCACTTTATCATCTGGTATTATCTCAAGGACACTGTTGAATTCATCGATAAGTGCCAATATTTTAGAGGCATCGTTCTTTGTGAATGTTTTTTCCGCCATCCCTTTGTTTGTTATACGGGCAAGTTGGAATATCTCTTCGATAGCTGCACGGGTATTGAAGTCGTCGTTCATAGCATCGGTGAATCTTGTTCTCGTGCTGTCGATGAGATCGCAAATATCATTTTCTCCGTCAGGTCCTATTCTTGTGTAGGATTTAAGGTCGCGATAGTTATTGATCAATCTTTTCAAAGCTATCTGGGATTCAAGGAGGATATCTTCGCTATATAGAAGTGGGCTGCTGTAGTGCGTATTGAGGAAATAGAAACGTATTGTGTGTGTATCGAATTTTGCGGTCACATCTTTCACTTTGAAGAAGTTACCTAGGGATTTGGACATTTTTTCTTCTTTGCTCTGGCTCATTCCTTTGACTTGAAGCATTCCGTTGTGCATCCAATAATTGGCCAACGGTTTTTTTGTGACAGCTTCCGATTGAACGATCTCATTCTCATGGTGAGGGAATATCAGGTCATTTCCTCCGCCGTGTATGTCGATGGTTTCACCTAAGTGGCGTCTGATCATAGCGGAGCACTCTATATGCCATCCCGGCCTGCCTTGTCCCCAGGGTGAGCACCATGAGCATTCTCCTTCTTTGGCTGATTTCCATATCGCAAAATCCATTGGATCTTTCTTTTGATCGTCAAGTGTGATGCGACCGGACGATTCCATGCTGTCAATTTTCTGATTGGAGAGTTGTCCGTAATGTTTTGCCTTATTCACAGAGAAATAGACGCTTCCGTCTGGTGTGTCATATCCATATCCGTTATCGATGATCTCTTGGACCATTTTGATTATATCATCCATGCTGTCGCTGGCTTTAGGATATATGTCTGCTTTTTTTATTCCGAGTTTTGACGTATCTTCGAAGTATTCTTTGATGTATCTTGCAGATAGAACAAGAGGGTCAATGCCCTCTTTGTTTGCCTTAACTATGATCTTGTCATCTACATCCGTGAAGTTTGTAACATGAATGACCTTGTATCCAAGATATCTGAGGTATCTTGCGACCATGTCGAATACGATCATGCTTCTTGCATGACCCATGTGGATATCATCGTAAACGGTGACTCCACAGACATACATTTTTACTGTTCCTGGTTCTATAGAGACAAATTCCTCTTTTTTATTGGTTAGATTGTTATGGATCATCAAAGACATGATTTGTCTCCTTATTCTTTTTTAGTGGATTTTTCTGGAACAGAATTATCTGAGGTTTCGATATCTTTGGATGAAGATGTTCTAAGTTCCAGGACTATCGAACATAATTGTTGGATCTCTGCTTCCATTTGGGACATTCTATCTCCAATATAATCTGGAAGATCGTTATGTCTGAGAGGGTCATGTTTGACTCCGTCTTTGATAATAATCTTTCCAGGTACACCTACTACTGTGCAGTTAGGAGGAACATTTTTAAGAACAACAGATCCAGCGCCCACTCTTACATCATCACCGATATTTATGTCTCCTAGAACTGTTGCATTCGCACCGAATACTACACGATTCCCTACTGTAGGATGTCTTTTGCCTTTGTTGAATGAGACTCCACCCAGTGTTACTCCCTGGTAGATGGTCACATCGTCACCGATGATCGCTGTCTCTCCGATGACCACACCTGTTGCATGATCTATGAAGAATCCTTTTCCTATGGTGGCCCCAGGATGGATATCACATCCGGTGATCTTATGGGCTTTGAAATTGAGTTTTCTGGCTCTTTCATATTCACCTTTAAGCCAAAGTTCATGGCTTTTCCTGTACATGGAGACCGCACGCAATCCTGTATGGTATTTGATGGCGTCATTTTTGTCAATGATGGCCGGGTCACGTTCCATCACTGCTTTGAGGTCTCCGGGCTCTATTTTCATTTATATCGATCCAGTCAAAGAATTCTATACTTAAGAATTTGTCCCTAAATAGTTATTGATCGAAAGCTTCTGAATCATTGTTGCCGAATTTGACAGCAGGGCAAGGCCCGTAGCAATCCTTGCAGAAGATACATTTTTCTTCATATATCTCCACTTTTCCGTCTTTCATATATAACGCACCTGGTTTGCATCTTGCGGCGCATAATCCGCAGCCTACACACTGTTCTGAACGGACGACAAGTTGGAATGCTTCATCCATATGCTGTCTGGCATCTCTTTCAACGAATGCTTTTGATATGATTGAGCCCGCTCCATAGAATGTCACGTAATCTGCTTCAATATAATCATCTTCTTCGTTGTATTCAATGACCCACCCCAATGCATGTGTAAATGGCTTGAGCCTTTTTGTATCAATAGGCCTAGAAAGAGCAGCTTCTATGCTGTATCCCATTGTACACGGCGAGTATCCTTCTTGTATCTTGATGCTGACTGGACCCTTATCTAAATTAGTCTTGCGTTTGGTCAATTCAGGAACGTCTTTTCCTGTCACTCTTTTCACCTCTTCACGAATAGACTGAGGGGCATTCTTCCATCTCCATAGTCCGTATTTCTTCCATTCAGGAGGAAGGTTGTTATCTTTCATATATTCATTGAGGAACTTATCCCACTGACCGTACCTATCGCTTTCGTTGGCGACGATGTCGAACTCTGCAAGGTCTGATGCAGGACATAGGAAACATCCGATCCTATCCAATCCTTTTGTGTACCAGACGTTGAATGGTTCATTTTTGTAAAATATGTAGAGCCAAACATGGAGTGCACACCAGTTTTGAATGGGTGATGCACCGATTTGTCCTGGGGTCCACGGATTTTTCCATACTCTAGGTTTAGCGTTTCTGGCTTCAGATTCGTATTTCCTCTGGCCGATGAAAGATAGTACCCCATCAGGGAAGTTTTCAGTAATAACATGGACGGTGGGTCCTAATTTGTTGGTCTTACAGCACCATCTGAAATCCTTGGCTGGAGGGCCGAAATAGACCAGATTTCCGAAGAAAGCATCGACTGGTGCTTTTTCTTCAATAAGCTGTAAATCATGTCTTTTCACAACGTCATGGACATGTTCTACGGTCTCGTTGAATTCCAATCCGGTATCAACAAACATTACAGGTAGTTTGAGTCCTGCATCCAGTGTAAGTAATAATGTTGCAAGGCTGTCCTTTCCGCCCGAAAATGAGACAACTGCGGGGAGTTTGTTCTTTTCGATCGTGTTCTTGATGAATCCGACAGCTTCTGCGACCCTTTTTTCAATAACACTGATGTTTGCTTTCACAACGTCATCCCAAGTGTGTTCTATGTCGGAACCGATGAATTCTTCTGGTTTGTACCATCTCGTTTTTACTGCAACGCCACGGTCATTTGCAATCATATCTGCAGCAGACATTTTAGCTAGGCCAGTGGCGATAATCTTCTTGTCAGGAGTGATTATGATTACTTCGTCGCCGTCTTTTATATCAGGGTGTGCATCGATTACACCTGGAGCCATAAGGTTCTTGCTTTCCTGTATGAATTTCACCGCTCCAGGATCACATACAACATAACCTTTCGATAGGTGCCCTTCGAGACGCATAGCGCCTTGAAGACGTGATATCAATACCCATCCTTTTCCGATGTCGAATCTTATGCTTGCAACGGTGGATCCGTCAACAAGTACTTCGTCCATACGGTCCAGTGCGGGACATTTGCTTAGGATGACAACATGGTTGTCTGGAAGGATCGCTTTTCCTGCGCCCTCTCCGAATTCTGAGTCTGCCAGTGCCCTTATGCGCTTTATATCGCTTTCAAAGGCAGGTCTGGCATCTGCAGGAGGAGTGAGTTCTATTTCAACAGTGGTGTTTCCGCACACTGGACATTTCTCGCTCTCTAATATAGGCAGGTTACAATTGTAACACCATCTCAGATGATTCTTTCCTAGTCTAATCGCTCCCATGTGTTCCCGCTATGTTGGAGACAGTTAAAAATTACTCGGTCTGTTAATTATTATTTTCGCGTTCTGTGGATCGATTTTGTTTTTTTATCAGATATATGGACCATAATTATATGGACATTTTAAATAAACAAACCAACGTCGGGAATGTAGTGGTCAAATGAAGGCGAAAATAAAAGCTTCTAGACGGGCAATGGGGATGGATTATGCAATTCGTGAAGTAGTGGTTCCCGCAGCCGTAGCCGCAAAGGCAGGAAAGAAGCTTTATAATCTTAACATCGGAGATCCCAATAAATGGGATTTTGAGACGCCTGAATATTTCAAGGAGACGCTTAGAGAGGCTGTTGATAATACCGATAACGGATATGGAGATTCACAGGGAAATCTCAATCTCAGGGAAGCGATTGTCGACAGGGAGTTTCAGAAACATGGTGTGAAGATAACTTCAGATGATGTTTACATCACAAGCGGGGTAAGTGAGTGCATCAACGTGATGATGGCTACACTCATGGAGCCTGGAGACGAGATATTGGTTCCCGGTCCGGGATATCCGTCCTATGCTCAGTATATAAATTTCTACGAGGGAAAAGTAGTACCTTATAGACAGATAGAGGATGAGAACTGGAGGCCCGATGTCGACATGATACGTAAGCGTATTACCAACAGGACGAAGGCACTTGTGGTCATAAATCCAAATAATCCTACAGGTGGGGTCTATGACGAGAAAGCTCTCAGAGAGATGGGAGATATTGCTGCTGAGTATGATCTTCCACTGATATCTGATGAGATCTACGATAAGATTGTTTTCGATGGTAAATTTTTCTCGATGTCCAGACTTTCTGAGGATGTTCCAAGAATAATACTCAATGGATTCTCTAAAGTCAATCTGATGCCCGGATGGAGAGAAGGTTATTGTTATTTCATGGATAATAACGGTCTGATGGATGAGATCCGTGAAGGAATGATGAAACAATTCCGTGTCAGGATATGTCCGAACGTTCCGTGTCAGGAAGCGGCAAGGGTATCGCTTCAGGGACCGCAGGATTACATAGTTGATATGAACAGGAAGCTCAAGGAAAGAGCTGATTTCTCATACAAGAGATTGAACGAGATACCGGGTATAGAGACAAAGAAGGCCAGAGGAGCATTGTATATGTTCCCGAAGGTAGAACTCACAGATTGGAAGACTGATAAAGATTTCGTCTTCGATCTGATAAAAGAAGAAGGCGTGGTATTGGTTCATGGTTCAGGATTTTGCAAGGAATTCGGACAGGGACATTTCAGAACCATTCTCTTGCCTCCGATGGATACACTGGTCGAAGCTTATGATCTATTAGAGAAATTCATGTTAAGGCATCAGTGATAGTATTATGCCGATCTAAGCTTTTTTATAATTATATTTCCAAAATAATTATTAAGGTATCCACTAGAATGGTGGATACCTCAGAAAGGTTTGTTATGTTCAGATCTTTTCGAGTCTCTGAAGCATCTTCACTACAGCGTCAACGACGTCGCGACCTTTTTCGATGCGATCTACTGCTTGGAGTTGTGTCATACCAGGTCCGGTGATACCGAATGCGACAGGTTTGTTGTATTCGAGTGCTAGATCTGCGATCTGTCTTGAGGACTGTGCGATAACGATTTCATCGTGTTCTGTTTCTCCTTTTATGACCGCACCGATGGTTATGATGGCATCAACCTCTCCTTTCTCAAGAAGTGTTTTTACTGCTAGGGGTATCTCGAATACTCCTGGTACCATTATGGTCTTTGAGATTGTTACACCGAGGAAATCCGCCTCTGCTTTTGCTCTTTCTATCATCATTGATGTGACATCAAAGTTGAATTCTGCTGCTACCATTCCTAATTTATACGCTTTCATTTTTTCACCTTACTTGAATACAGGACCTTTGTCCTCGAATCCCTGTCTTTGTCCGGTACCAGCCATCTTTACAAGACGTTCGGGGCGGAATAACAGGTCATAAGCATTGACTGCATGTTCTCTTGCTCTTTTGTCAGCTAGAACAGCTAATTCTTTATCATTGTCGGCCTCGTCTTCATGAACGAATACTTCGATGATATGAGTGTTAGTCATAAGTTGAGCTCTGATGATACCCGTGGAAGCCTCATGTGCACACATTTTATCTTTTTCCATAGGTCCCGGCATTCCAAGGGCCATGACGATGTTGCACTGTTCTTCCTCAATCATCTTCTTACAGGCAACAGGCAGGTCCTTCATTCCAGGCACGGTATGCCTTATTATCCTGAATCCTGTACCTATGTGTTCTAATTCATCAATTGCGGACGCACCCATATTCCATCTTGCGAAAGTAGTATCAGCGATACCTATTATCTTCATTGAGAATCACCTTTTGAATTTCTGATCCTGGAAACTATCTTCCTGGTTGCTGAAAGGTCTTCAGCACATTCGGTTGCCCTCACGACTTTGATATTTTCCATGCCATTCTCTTTTAGTTTGGCCTCAAGATCATTTTCGTCGAAACGTTGATCGAATCCCAGAACTATTATGTCCGGTTTCACATCTTTGACGGTGTCGAAGATATTTCCACCGTCCCTTCCTAATATTGCGCGGTCGACAGGTTTGAGGTTCTCAACAATCTTAACGCGCATGTTCTCTGGTGTGATCGGTTCGTGTTTTTTCTTTCGCACAGTGTTGTCACAGGCAACAACGACCACAAGCTCGTCGCCTAAGGCTTTTGCTTGTTGCAGGTATGAGATGTGTCCAGTATGGATTATATCGAACACTCCTGATGCCATCACCCTCACCATATGATCACAGATCCGATCCTGTCTTTTCTAAGTATTGTTTCCAGGCAGCGGTGATCTCATCTCCGGTTACGAAGGTGAGCTCGTTCTTTTTGCTATAATCTATGGCATGTTGTTTGCTACCCGATGCTCCGTCATCGCCCATCATTTCACAGATAGTAGCTGATGGTTTTACGCCAGCCATGTACATAAGTGCAGTACATAGTTCCGTGTGTCCGTGTCTAGTAGTTAGGAGCTTAGGCGTAGAATTAAGAAGATGCACATGCCCGGGTGCCCTGAAGTTCTCTCCAAGCTCCTTTATGATGTCATCTTTTGATTTGTTTTGGAAAATGGTCTTGACATACTCAGATATTGTCAAGGTCCTGTCATGGTCGGTTATTCCAGTATATGTTTTCCTATGGTTGATAGTTATGCCGAATGATGATTTTGTATGATCATAAGGTATATCGTTAGGGGCCATTGCTCCGAGTAATGGATATTTGTCTCTTTCATCCCAAAATACGTCCGAAAGGAATGGAAGTCCGAGATCTTTAGAGAGTTTGTTCGGCGTTGTGGTACAGACGAGCCCGCCTGCATCATGTCTCATTCTTTTCAACACATCTGCTGTAATGAACTCAGAGGCAATTGTCATGTCTGTTTCTTTTTCCCTGTTGTCGAAGTCGTAGACCAAGACGATCTTTCCGGCTCTGATATCTTTCAAAGCATTTTCAATACACATTTCTAAATCAACCAGATTTTGGAATGGTTCTCTATTAAAATAAAATTATTTTAGTACTCATTTTCTGGTTAAAACCAAAATAATAGTTTGGTATACTTGTCCTTCGTATATATCTAGGCATCATTAAGAAATGAAAGGGCGTAATCGAAAGCGAAATTTCTAATTTCACTATCTGCAAACAGGTTTTGGATCCGTGGGAGCATAGAGGAGATTTTAAATGCAAAGTTGCCGAAATTGTTAAGGATGGAGAAAATACGTATCTGTGTCATGGGTAGGTTAACATTGGCTGTGGAGATTTCTTCAGATTATGCCAATGATTTTTTGAGATTCTCGTTTTTATTGTCAGAGGAATAGAATTTTAGTTTGGTCCACGATGAGACAATAGTTATCGCTGCAAGTTATTTTGGAGATATTAAAGAGGCCTTGATAATTTATGAGGCAACGCGTTCTCATGGAAATAAAATTATTTGCATATAATTGAGTGGAGAATTTGTTTCTAAATGCATTAAAGATAAAGATATATTTGGGAAGGTTACAGGCGTACTTGTATCAAGAGGATCATTCGGGTGTATCTTAGGATGTCTTGCAATCGTTCTTAAAGATATGGATTATTCTACGTGGTGACCGAATTAAATATCCTTTTTATAGTTATTGGGAAACAGAGAGACAAACTGTACATTTTAAAAATACGTTAGTAAAATATTAGCCAACACGCATGTTAAGATTTCACGACCTACAGTATTGCGAACACGAGTTCTGAAGCCATCAGGTGGAAGGCACACATCAATGAGAATGTTAAATTGATATCATTCTTTGGTTCATTGTCTGAGTTCAATCATAATGGGCCTGCCTGGTAGACATACTATAAGAGAATACTAATGTTTATGTCTATGATTAGATGCATGATGGGTGTCTCATCAGTATGTTTCATGATAGACGGTTGAATGTAGTTATATGTCATATTTGAGGGTCTAATAATATCGAGACGAATCTCAAATTTATAATTCTTGGAAATCTGGTCTATTTTAGTACATATTTTTAGGATAAATCTCATAAAAATGAGGTTGCAAGAGGTATCACTAATCTATAATTGCAGATCGATTTTCAATCAACACCCTTTTTTATAAGGGCATCATTACCTGATATTGATATATCATGAGTGTAGAAGATGCACGTTTCATCAGAGAAAATGTGATGGCCCATAATAAATGGTTCGAGGAATGTATTCCAATGATCGCTTCCGAGAATCTTATGAGCCCTCTTGCAAAAGAGATGCTGATTTCAGATTTCGCAGACAGGTATGCCGAGGGCCTTCCTGGAAAAAGATACTATCAGGGAAATATTTATGTCGATAAAGTAGAGCTTAAAGCCGTCGAATTGGCAAAGAAGGTTTTTGAAGCAGACTTTGCTGATGTGAGGCCTATTTCTGGAACAGTAGCCAATATGGCCGTTCTTTTTGCATTTGCGCAGCCAGGAGATACGATCACAACATGTGCACTTGCGCAGGGAGCTCACATCTCAACATGTGAATTCGGTGCATTCGGACAGAGGTCTGTTAATTCAGTTAATTATCCATTTAGCACAGATGATATGAATCTGGATGTTGACGGAACTATCAAGCTTTTGAAGAAAGTTAAACCAAAAGTTGCACAGTTTGGCCTTTCCGTGTTCCTTTTCCCACCGCCACTGAAAGAGCTTCAAGACACATTCAACGAGGTAGGATGTCTCGTCTGGGAGGATTGTGCACATGTTCTGGGACTTATTGCCGGAGGGCAGTTTCAGAAACCATTCGAAGATGGCGTTAATATCGTTTCGTCATCAACGCATAAGACATTCCCTGGACCGAACCACGGATTGATCCTCGGTTCAAAACTCACCGAGGAGCAGGAAAAGAAGATCCAGAAAGCAGTGTTCCCTGGAGTCACATCAAGCCATCATCTTCATGCGATGGCAGCTTTGGCAATTACACTTGCAGAGATGGATGTATTCGGAAAAGAATATGCAGCGCAGGCATGTAAGAATTCACGTGCACTTGGACAAGCATTGTATGAGTTGGGCGTACCTGTACTCTGTCCTGATCTTGGATTTACAAGATCGCATGCTATTGCATTAGATGTCTCTCAGTTCGGTGGCGGAAAGGATTGTGCTCAGTTACTTGAGGATGCTAATATCATATGTAATAAGAATATGCTTCCTAATGATACAAGCTCTGTAAGGCCATCTGGATTAAGACTCGGTTCACAGGAAATGACTCGTATCGGAATGAAAGAGAACGATATGAAAGAAGTTGCAAGCCTTATTGCGCGCGTAGTTGTCAAGAAAGAAGATCCGAAGAAGGTCAAAGAAGATGTTAAAGCGTTCAAGAAGAACTTTGCAACGATCCAATACTGTTTCAACGCAGGTGAACCTGCATATGACTATCACAAGTTGGTTCCATAAATAGTCACATCCTCATCGACCAGTAGAGAAATAAGGTGAATGACACGGGATTAATGGATACAATAAAGGTAGGAGTTCAGAACACAGGCACTCTTACAGATCAAAAGATAAGAGAGCTGGAGTTCGACTCAAAGATCAGCGATAAGAAACGTGATGTCGAGAAGATCAACAAAGAAATCGGAAATAAAGCTTACGAGCTTTATTCTAAAAATAGTCAGGAATTCTCTGTTGAGGTCATAGATCTATGTGCGAAGATCAAGACCCTCAATGCAGATATAGAGAAACTCGAGTCTGACAAAAAGGAAATGATCGACAAGTGTCACAATGAGCGTGAATCCAGAAGACAAGAAGCTGATAAACAATAAACGATTTGTTTAATTTTTTTTGAATTCTGACTTTGTTTTCACGGTCAGAGTTCTCGTATTTTTACTGATTAGATTGAATATTTTAGGAATATAATTATTTAGGGTTTCCTAAATTATATATACAAATTTGTAATATGTCATATTATGACCACTAGAAACCGCGAGGATTATCTCATCAGCATATTGAGGTTGACAGAGGGTCAGAGTGCTATAAAGACCACAGAGTTGTCAACTTTCATGAACATCTCACCAGCTAGTGTAACGGAGATGGTGAAGATTCTTTCGAATGAAGGTCTTGTTGAGTATGAGAAATACAAAGGTGTGAAACTCACAGAGAGCGGATTGCATGTTGCAAGGCAAGTAAGAAAAAAACATCATGTCATGGAGCATTTCTTGATGGATATCCTAAATCTTGATCATGATGCAGCACACGAGGAAGCATGTAAGATGGAGCACGCGATATCCGATGAGTCGGCTGTTAAGATGTGTAAGATGTTTGGAATACCGGTTGATGATGATTGTAAAAGCTGCAAGAATCCATGCGATGCTTGTCTTGGAAAGACAAATGATTCGTCAAAGGTGTTAGTAAGTCTTACACCAGGAGAACACGGTATGATCTCTCATCTCAAGAGTGACGATCCAGATGTCGTAAAGAAATTGATATCATTGGGTTTTGTTCCTGGAAGGGAAGTTACAATGGATAGCAAGATCTCGGATAAGGGCCCAAGGGTCATCGGACTTGGAAATTCAACCGTAGCTTTAGATTTCGGAATGGCATCCTCCATTTTTGTTGATGTGAGTAGCTAATGCCAGAGAAGATGTTACAGGTTGCTTTGATCGGGCAACCAAATGTCGGTAAGTCATCGCTGTTCAGTCGTTTGACAGGTGTAGGTGTAATATCATCGAATTATTCTGGAACCACGGTTGAATTCGAAGAATCAGTCATTAAGAGGAACGGGGTCAATGTCAGAGTACACGACCTTCCTGGAACATATAGCATATCTGGTAATTCTGCAGATGAAGATGTTGCAATAAGAATGCTTAGTGACCCCGATAATGATGCTGTGGTTCTTGTAGCAGATGCAACAAATCTAGAAAGTAGTTTGGTTTTATGTTTCGAGGTCATGGAATTAGGTCTTCCTGTTATTCTGGCATTGAATAAGTTCGATGCATCAAAGAAGAGGTTTGATACAGATGTAGATGCACTTTCAAATTATTTAGGAATACCAGTTATACCTGTTTCTGCGAAGACATCAGAAGGTGTTGATAATCTTGCAGATGCAATATGTGCTGGAAAGGCAACCGTTTCGGCATTCCAAGTAAAGTATTCAAATTACATTGAGCGTTCCATCACAGTACTCATAAAGCTTCTGGGTGAAACGCGTTTTTCCAAAAGAGGAAAAGCAGTCAAGCTTTTAGAAGGAACACAGGATTTCATAGATGGTGTTCCCGATGATGTACAGGAGAAGGCTGAGATAATAAGGAATTCACTCAAAGAGCTTCTTGGAGAATCTCCTAATATTGAGATAGGTCGCGACAGATATGCGCATTCTGATATTCTTATCAAAACGGTTCAGAAAAAGACACAAAGACCTCAGACGCGTGCCGAGAAGATATCCGATCTGACCATTGCACCGATAACCGGAGTTCCGATATTGGCCGCTATATTTGCAATAATGTTTCTTTCGATTATTTATCTAGGAGAATATCTGAGTGGCGCAGTAGAGTGGACATATGATGTTTGCATAGGAGATTTTATTGATAATTTAGCTGGTTCATTAGGCGGAAATTTAGAACTGATATTGATAGGGATAAATGGCAGTATCAGAGCAATCCTATCTTTATTGATAGCGTATATTCTTGTGTTCTATTTGATATTGGGTGTTTTGGAGGATTCTGGATATCTTCCGCGTGCAGTTGTCTTGTTAGATTCACTTATGCATAAATTCGGATTGCATGGCGGTGCTTTTATTCCTATGATGGTAGGCATAGGATGCAATGTTCCAGCCATATTAGCCACACGCTCCATTCATTCCAGAAGGGAAAGATTGATAGTGATATCCATGATTGTAATGGCTGTCCCATGTTCTGCGCAGATGGCAATAATCATGGGAGTCACTGGAAAATATGCAGGGGTTGAATATGCATTAGCGATTCTGGTCATGTTATTGGTGTTGATAGGAATTACAGGACTCGTACTCAATAAATTCCTTAAGTCAGAGCCATCTAATCTTGCTATGGAGCTGCCAGATCTTGTAATGCCTCAGGCAAAGAATGTATTATATAAGACCTGGGAAAGAATCAAAGATTTTTTTATTATAGCTTTCCCGATGCTTGTTGTAGGAAGTGTTGTTGTAGAGATATTGCTTGCTTATAACGCATTAAATATAATCGTGGATCCGCTGTCTTTTATCACCGTAGGTATGCTAGGATTGCCAGCAGTAGTAATAATTGCATTTTTAGTCGGCATTTTAAGAAAAGAGATGTCTGTTGCGCTGTTAGTGATACTCGCAGCGCCTCTCACACTTGATCAGTTCATGACACCGGAACAATTTGTGGTGTTCGGCGTGGTAATGGCTGTATTCATGCCTTGTTTGGCAACATTTACAGTAATGGGACGTGAGATTGGTTGGAAGGATACAGCTATTATAGCTTTTGTATCGATGGCAGTAGCTATTTTGATAGGTTCGTTATTCAATATGATATTCATAGCGTTCTGATGAGATCTATCAGAACGTGTATGAATTTTTATTAAAATTTATTACAATATTTAGCGGTGTGTGAATACAGCTCTGATGTTTTCAGGTGTATTCTCTTCTATTTTCACGAAACCAAGTCTTTCGAATTGTACGGAGTTGTTATGTTCTTTTAATATGGCATTTTCTGTGAGACCGTTAAGAATCGTTCCGTCGGGCATGAGGAGTTCAGTTTTTACGCTGTTCCTTCCTACCCATTGGATTGCTTTTACACCGTGTTTGAGTATAGATACGTCATTTCCAGAGTACTTCGCAGGTGTTGAATAGTCGAGATTACAGAGATCCTTCAATCTGATCTTTTTTGTTTCTACGAATGTCTTAGAATCATCTGCAGAGATGAATATTGTTTTGCTTCCGTCAACGATATATTCTCTGTTTCCTCTTTCTGGATGATCTGGGTGCAGTGGTGCCTGTCCCTTAAGTACGTCGATTCCCTCGATATCATACCTTACTGGATCTGGTACGAAAAAATACCGATTTGATGTTGCATCGATGATGTCACGGTTCATTCCGTAAAGATTGTCCCAGGAGAATTGTATATCGACTGATTTCATGCCGCTTTCTATCCAATATCTTCTTATTGCCTCTGGTTTTATCCCGCGTCTTTCCATAGCTCTTACAGTGCCTGTTCTAACGTCGTCCCATCCAGTGTATTCTCCGGCTTTTATACTCTGTTTTATAAGAGATGTTTTTAGGACGGTATCTGGAATATTTACCAATCCATAATGATAATATTCGGGTTTTTTCCATCCGAAATAATCGAAGATATATTCTTGTCTCAATGTGTTGTTGAGATGATCTTTTCCTCTGATGACATGTGTCATTCCGAGGAGATGGTCATCTATTGCGACAGAGAGATTCATCATGGGGTATGCGATATATTTGGTTCCGGTACGTGGATGTGGATGATGTACAATTCTCAATGCAACAAAATCCCTCACCGCAGGGTTGGGGTGTGCAAGATCGGTCTTTATAACAGCAACTGCCTCACCTTCATCATATTCTCCTGCGAGTAGTTTTTCGTATCTTTCTAATTGTGTCTCGATAGGAAGATCGTGACACGGGCAGGCTATTTTTTGTTCTTTAAGCTCTCTCCAGTGATCAGCGTTACATGTACAGACGTAAGCTTTTCCCATTTCAATGAGTTTCTTTGTGTAGTCGTAATATATCTCGAATCTTTCTGATTGAATGATAGTTTCATTTATATTCACACCTAACCATTCAAGATCTTCAGATATCATCTCGTATGCGTCTGGTTCGATCTTTTCTGGGTTTGTGTCTTCATATCTAACGATGAGCTTTCCACCGTATCTTTTGATATATTCGTCGTTAAGGATGGATACGCGAGTATGTCCAATATGAAGTGGTCCTGACGGTCCAGGAGCGATACGCATCACTACTTTGCCTTCAACGACATTGTCCAGAGCCGGAAGTTCGTAAATACGTTCTTTCTTTTCCCTTACTAAAAGCGAGGAATCCATTTTTTGAAGTTCGTTTGTCTGTGCTTCAAATCCCATGGCATTGACTTCTGCCATGATAGAATTGATCATGGGCGTAAGTTCAGCTGTCTTACTCCTATATTCGGGGAATCCTCCTAAGATCTTACCAATAACTGCTTTTGGGTTACCTGTACCTTTGAAGAATATAGCGTTTTGAAGTGCGTACTTTCTAATTGTGACCTCTATAGGTTCTTCGGACATGATTGTACATTCTGATTCGTCTATTTATTATGCACGAAAGTTTGAGTTATTGGAATTAATATAAACTGTTACGGCCTTAATGGTATTATGTCGCTCAAGAGCTCCCTGACAGGAAATATCCAGGTCATCGATAAAAAAGTTGAATCTGATTCGACTGAGGTGACCAGTTTCCTCATCGCAGATCAGGAAAAGACGTTCATTTTCAACGATCTGAACGGAGGAAAGGCCGCAGGTAATGTTTTCTCAACAAGAAAGAAGATCGCAGATGCAATGAATATAGGTCCCAATGAGATCGTTGGTCATTTGATTGGTGCGCTTGGTTCGCCTGCAGATACAAAAGAGGTTGAAGTCCCAGAGTTCAAAGAGAGGATCGTTGAACTGGATCTGATGAAGCTTCCAATTCCAAAGTATTATCCCGAGGATGGAGGACGTTACATCACAGCTGGTGTAATCGTTGCAGAATTCGAAGGTAAGAGAAATGTTTCGTTCCACAGGATGATGATAATTGATAAAGACCATATCGCCGTTCGTCTCGTTCCCAGACATTTATTCACGATGTTTACCGAATCAAAGAAACAGAATAAAGAGCTAAAGATAGCCATTTGTGTAGGGGCTCCAGCAGAGGTACTTTTGGCAGCTGCTTTATCTATGGATTACGGTGCGGACGAGCTTAGTGTGGCCTCATCTATGAATGTAAAAAGTCATGGAAAACCTCTGGAAGTAGGAAAATGTGACAATGGATTATTTGTGCCTTCACATTGTGACTATGTTATGGAAGGCCACATAACACTTGATACGACAAAAGAAGGTCCATTTGTAGACATTACTGGAACTTATGATTATGTAAGGGATCAGCCTATCATCAAGATAGATAAGATATGGTCTAATAAAGATCCGTATTTTCACCTTTTACTTCCTGGAGGTTACGATCATTTCCTTCTTATGGGACTCCCCAGGGAACCTATGATATTCAAGACAGTCAGGCAGGCCGTTCCCAGAGTAAAGAATGTGCGTTTAACGGAAGGTGGATGTTGCTGGCTCAATGGTGTCGTTTCGATTACAAAGAATAAAGAAGGTGATGGGGTGAATGCAATCATGGCAGCATTTACGGGGCATCCTTCGATGAAGCAAGTCATCATTGTTGATGATGATATAGATATATTCAATGATCGTGAGATCGAGTGGGCGGTGGCCACCAGAATGCAGGGAGACAAGATCATTGTAATCCCGGGTGCTGCAGGTTCATCTTTGGATCCTAGTACTCATGGAACAACATACAAAGTAGGATTAGATGCTACGATACCTCTTGACGCGGACAAGTCTCTGTATAAGAAGGCTAAGTTATGAGTGATGACGTAAAGAAAGCATTCTTAGATTTCAGAGAGGCCACTGATAGGTTTTATAAAAAAGAACTTACGGTGAAGGAATACAAAGGAATATCCGGAGGGTACGGAAGTTATGCTCAGAAAGGTGGAGAATGCAGTATGATACGTCTCCGGTTGGCCGGAGGACTGATAACCAAGGATAAATTATCGTTTATTGTTGACTGTATCAATAAATATAAGATCAATATGGTACATTTGACCACCTGTCAGGCAGTTCAGTTACACAATATATCTGGAGAGGCTGCATGCGATATTGCTGAAAAAGCAATGGATCACGGCATAATAACACTCGGAGGCGGAGGGGACAATCCTCGTAATATCACTGCTTCACCGTTGTCTGGTATTGAAAAAAATGAATATTATGATGTTCTTCCCTATGCTCAGGCGGCGGAAGATTATCTTATGTCTATCAGGACTTCGATAAAACTTCCGAGGAAACTCAAAGTAGGTTTTTCGAATTCTCCTGAGAATATAACGCACGCGACATTCAGAGATCTTGGGTTCGTAGCTAATTTGGATGGAACGTTTGATGTATATAGCGCTGGCGGTTTGGGAAAAGATCCGTGCATGGGTCTCTGTGTCTGCAAGGGCGTATCTCCGTCGCAGGTTTTGTACCATATTCGCGCCATGGTGAAGATGTTCACAATGTATGGTAATTATGAGGACAGGTCTAAAGCAAGGACACGCTATATGCAGGAGACCTTAGGCGTTGAAGATTATATAAAAAAGTATACTGAGATGATTTACGAATCGTTGTCCGAAGGCGGACTCGATCTCAAAGTGGAGGAAAGGGCTGTAATCAAGAAAGGCAACGGCGTTACAAAGGGTCCACGTATATATGAACAGAAACAGAGCGGTCTGTATTATGTTGTATACCATCCCATAGGAGGGGATCCCAAAGCGTCAAAGTTTGAGGATATTTATAATGTGATCAAGGATATGGATGATGTAGAAATTCGTGTCTCTCCGGATGAGACTATGTATATTGTTAATTGTAATGCAAAAGAAGCCGAGGCGGTTTTTGCAGTGACCAACGATGGTGCAAGGACGCTTTTTGAATCATCTGTGTCATGTGTGGGAAACACGATCTGTCAGATAGGCCTCAGGGATTCTCACGGATTGCTGTTATCTCTTGTCAAGATGTCAAGAAAGAATGATTTTGCGGATGGCGTATTACCGAGGATCCATATTTCTGGATGCATATCTTCATGTGGTTCGCATCAGATTGGTGTAATTGGATTCCAGGGTGCATCGGGACGTAAGAATGGCATAGTTGTTCCTGCATTCAATATGTTCATCGATGGTTCTCATTTTCAGAATAGAGAGCGTTTTGGTGATAGCGTAGGTGTATTTGCAGAATCAGACATTGTAGATATGTTAGAGGAAATAGGTAAGACAGTTACAAAATCTGGAAAGGATTTCAAATCATGGTTCACTAACGACAGAGGCACTTTTACAATTATTGTTGGAAAATATGTTCTGAGCTGATCTTAAAAACAACCTAAAATTTGAAAGGTTTGAAACAGAGGTGTCATCAAGACACATCTGTTTCAATTCCATAAATTCATATTTCTGTCGATAGTATCTGTTCTTTTGGCACCGATGCTTACGATGTCTACAGGAACATTGAGATATTCTTCGATGAAACGGATGTATTCTTTCATTTCAGATGGAAGTGCATCATATCCTTCTTTTACAATGGCATCAGTATCATTCCATCCTTTCCATCCTTTCATTATCCTATAAACGGGTTTTGCTTTTCCGAGTTTTGCGATAGATGCAGGGAAGTGTTTTTCTTGTTTTCCATTAATATCATACGCAGTACAGACGGGAATATTCTCATAATCGTTAAGAACATCTAATTTTGTCAGGGCAATAGAAGTGAATCCGCACATTCTTTTTGCATGTTCTCCTACAACAAGATCAAGCCATCCGCATCTTCTTCCTCTACCAGTAGTAACTCCGAACTCTCCGCCTTTTTTCTGAAGAATAGCTTCTTCTTCACCTTTCAATTCTGTTACGAAAGGGCCCTCTCCTACACGTGTTGTGTACGCTTTGAGACATCCTACTATGCCGTTGAGTCTGTTGGGGGCAACTCCTGCTCCCGTACAGATGCCACCACTGCATGTTGCGGATGAAGTAACGTAGGGGTATGTTCCATGATCTATGTCAAGCATTACACCCTGTGCTCCTTCGAAAAGAACATTTTTATTATTATCAAGAGCATCGTTAATTAGCACAGAAGTATCGCAGATGCATTTTCCGATTTGATCTCTCCAGCCGATCATTTTTTCATAAAGGGAATCGACGGTACAGTTGCATTTTTCTGCACCCATCATATCCATTGTATCTTTTTTGTAAGGAAGAATGAATTTGAGTTTTTCTTTGAGAACATCATCTTCCAAAAGGTCTCCTGCCCTGAATCCAATCCTTGCGATCTTATCCTGGTATGTCGGGCCAATTCCTTTTTTTGTTGTTCCAACGATGTTTTTTCCGCGGTATTTTTCCTCGGCTCCATCTAGTTTTTTGTGATATCCCATTATGAGATGTGCTCTGTCGGATATTTTCAGGCCCTCGATGGATCCGCCATTCTTTACGACCTGATCTATCTCGTCCTGAAGTTCATCCATGTTTAAAACTACACCGTTTCCGATAACAGCTTCCTTTCCGGGTCTTACAACACCTGATGGAAGTCCGTGGAGTTTGAAGACTTTATCTCCGACCACGATAGTGTGTCCAGCGTTGTTACCGCCTTGGAAACGAACGATAAGATCTGCTTTCTCATCAAGATAATCTGTTATTTTTCCTTTACCTTCATCGCCCCATTGGGCACCAATGATCGCAAGACTTGGCAAAATTACACCTAGTCTCTCCCATTCCTTATTCAACTATAAACCTTATTGTGATTTACGCAGAGTTTCTGGGCTGATCTCTTTGTAGATATCGATTATTTCTTTGGTAGAAAGGTCTGTTTTGAATGAACTGGGGCTTATATGTGTTTTTGTAGCATGTCCTGATTGATTCAGTGCTTCTATTAGATTTTCCAGCCTCGGGGGGGATAATTTGATGAAAGATGACAGTTCACTCAGGTCGTAAAGGAATACCTGATCGTTCAGTTCGTTCTGCCAGATATCAAGCATTTTTGCACATCTTTTTTCCTCTGCTGTGTTTTCAGGTGTCATTTTTGAAAGTTGTTCCTTGTTATGAAGTGGACCCAACCAGAAAGGACCTAGACGGTGTTCATTATCCGATAATTTTGAAGTGGATCTTTCGAGCGTCGCAGGATCATAGTGCATATATCCTAATTGATCAAGCGATCTATCTGTTGCATCTGCTCCTTCTTCTACTTGGATATATGTTCTGAAATAGTGATCCGCATAGAATGAAAGCAAAGGTTTCATTCCGCGATCGAATTTTGCCAGTTCTTTTGCAATGGTGCACATGAGGATACGTAATCCACCTTCGTGGCACATATAACCCCTGATAGGTTCCGATTGATATCTTCTTCTGCATTTTCCAGCGTGTGCTCCAGCCAAAGGTGCGGTATCTGTCGCGGTTATTGCAAGGATGCCCTTTCTTCTGCATCCTCTGATGGCAGATTGGATAAATGGTACAGGTGAACCGAACGGATCGAGATCAACATAATCATAAGCGCCATTTGAAAAGAGAATATGCATGTTCTCGTTCGAGGCGGTGCAGTTATCGAGATCGTTTAATCTGATATTTGCATTTATAAAAGGTATCGCATCAGAGTTCATATCATTGGATGTGACGATCGTGTTAGGGACCTCATGAGCGATACGTATTGCTCTGGAACCCGTGGCAGTCATAGCATCCGCAACAGTTATCTTGTCGCGTTCTAGAGCGCGAAGGAACATTATGCTTACATCTCTGTTGAATGCCATCTGTTCATTAAAGAATACGGCAGCAGTTTTTGTTCCGGGGCCGTGTGTTGAGTGATCTTCCGGGACTAAAAGTTGTGTAGGACCCTCGCGGATCACAGTTCCTGCAGGCATCAAACGTTTTCACCGTTCATCAGACGTAAGATCTTGTAGGGTAAAAGATTTCTGTTTGTCGGAGTGACTTCAAGAATTCTTACATCATCTCTTCTTCTGATATCTTGTAAAAGGGGGTTTCTTGATTTTTTATGTAGAGTAAGGATCATGGGTTTGTTGATATCAAGAGCTTCTTTGACAATATCAATGAATGCTTGGCTTTCAACTTCCATTTTACCTACTTCATCAATTATGATGATGTCACATTTTTCACAGGCATCTTTGATAGCTGTTATGCTGATCTCTTCGAATTTATCAAGATCCACACCTATCTTGCCAATCATGATCTTACTTTCGATCTCTGAACTTGCAAAGATCTGGGATTCTCCAGTGAGAATATTCTTTACAGTGAATCCTGTCTTGTGCCTTCCGTCCGTTAGTGGTTCATCAATCATACCGCCAATGGAAAGATCGTTTTCTTTTAGCATCTCAATCACACGAAGTAGTGCGTACGTCTTACCTGAACCCGGTAGGCCTGTGATGCCGATTTTGATGTCGCTGATCATGGTAAATCAATCTTAAGCTTATCCAGTATAGGATTCTGAATATAAAAACCCTTTAACGTTCTTGAACTTTTGATATATACATAAGAGGGTATTTGAGCAGTGGATCGTAACGCATTTCTGCAGTTACTTCTACATTTTCTATTTTTATGACCAAAGATACATCTAGCATCTCGCCAGAAAGGGAGCAGTATGAATATTCGTCCTTTTTAGGATTGAACACACTTCTATCGATGTGAACAGTTATTTTATCCACATATGGTTGGGTAAGAACGCCTTTTTCAATAGATTTTTCAAGGACTTCTACGCTGTCTTGATCAACGGGAACTCCTACAAATTGATGATATATGGTACCCATTTTGATGCCTGCTTCGAATAAAGCACGTTCTCTTATCGAACAATTGAACTTTTTTGCAGCGAGTTCTTCTCTTTTCTCAATCATCGATTTGGGTAATTCAGGCGTAAGATTTAAAGGATGTGTGAAATACCCCGATATATGGCATCGGTAACGGAGCGCATCCTTCAATTAAAGAAGGAAAAGAATGCGGTCATATTAGCTCATAACTATACTTCATCGGAAGTTCAGGATCTGGCGGATTTTGTTGGAGATTCCTTGGGACTTTCAATCATAGCAGCTAATACAGAAGCGGACGTCATAGTTTTTTGTGGTGTATCCTTCATGGGAGAGACTGCCAAGATACTTAGTCCGAATAAAATCGTTCTATTGCCTGAACCAGAAGCGCACTGTGCTATGGCATCTATGTGCAGTGCAGAGCAAATAAGGGCTGCAAAGATTGCAAATCCCGGTTATGCTGTTGTAGGATATGTCAACAGTACAGCGGAAGCGAAGACCGAGATGGATGTCTGCTGCACCTCATCCAATGCAGAGAATGTGGTCAATTCGCTGTATGAAAAGAATGTATTATTTGTTCCGGATAAGAACTTAGGAGCGTATGTCGCTTCAAGATCGGATAAAGACATTAAATTGTGGGATGGATTCTGTCCTGTACACCAGTGTATCACTGTTAAACAAGTACAGGATTTGAAGGCTAAACACCCTGAGGCTATAGTTATGGCGCATCCCGAGTGTAGAATGGATGTTCTGAATATTTCTGATCATATCGGTTCTACAGAGAAGATCCTCAAATTAGCAAAACAACTGAACGCAGATGAGTTTATCATTCTCACGGAAGTAGGAATGAAGTATAGGCTTGAGAAGGAATGTCCCGGGAAAAAATTCTACTTCCCTCTGCAGGCCGTCTGTATGACTATGAAGATGATCGAGCCCGAGTCCATTCTCAATACATTAGAAACGGGCGAGGGAGAGATAATTCTTGACGCGGACATCATCAATAAGGCCTACAAGCCTGTAAAAAGAATGACGGACCTAATATGACAATCGTCTGTTGGTTAGTGTCATACAATTTTATTAAAACATGTGATTTTGCATATCTTTTTTAAAAATAGTGTGTTCTGCGACTGAAAATAATTCTATTATGATAGCAAAGCCTTTAACTATCAAGATTTGTAAGGTAACTGTAGGCGTTACTGATGAAGGTCATAATCGTCGGAGCAGGTAATGTTGGATTCACATCCGCAGAGGCATTATGTAAAGTTCATGATGTACTCGTTATTGAGAAGGATTCAGTCAAAGCGGACAATGTGAAGAGTTTGTTGAATGTATCTGTTCTTCATGAGGATGGAAGCAATCCCAAGGTTCTCAAGGAAGCTATTGCGAGAATAGATGCGGACATAATATTATCCGCAGTTCCTGAGGATGGTCTTAACCTTTTCATTTGTTTAATGGCCAAGCGTATAAAAAAATCGATTACGACAGTTGCATGTTTAAGAGATCCCGACTATATTATCAAAACAAGCGGAGAAGGTGTTGAGGGAGTCGACCTGCTGATATCTCCTGAGCTTATTACTGCAGAAAAGATCACTAAATTAGCTATAATGGAAAATTCTGTTACTTACGATTATATCAGCAGTATGAATGTTGCATTTGCTACATTCAGGGTTGATAAAGGTCATGATCTCATCGGAAAGGTCGTAATGGATCTCGATATTCCTGAGAATTGTACGGTCGTTGCTATCTACCGTGGCGATAACGTCATCATCAATAATGAAACGGCTGAAATTCACATAGATGATAGAATATGTGTTCTTGGAAGCCCGGAGACCATGGAGGCAGTCAATAAATTAATCGGTATCGAGAAAGATGCAAAAGAATTTGTCATTCTAGGTGCAAGTGTTGTCGGTATTGCGGTTGCAAAAGCTATATTGCAGAGTGGAAAGAAGAGATTCGTTAAGATCATCGATAAAGATGAAGAAGCTTGTAAGAATGCTGCAAGAGAGCTCAGTGATGTCATTGTCGTGAATGCGGATATAGTAGATCCTATGACTCTAAGGGCAGAGAATGTTCAGAGGGCAGACGTCATCATTAGTGTATCGTCAATGGACGAACGTAATCTTCTTGCATGTATGGCTGCATTAAAATTCGGGACCAGTAAGATCATAACAAGATATTCGACCGAAGAATATGAGGAGATCTTCAAATATACCGGAATAGAATCTATCATAGGGTATCATCGTGTAATTTCCAACGAGATAACCAAGAACCTTGTATTCGACGATAATGCTATACTTATAATGGATCACGAGGATGAATTCTTCTTCAGTGTTACCATCGATAATAAATCTATTTTGACAGATCATTGTCTGGGAGATATAGGTATACCGTACGGCGTTCGTATAGCGGCGATTCTGAGGGATGGTAAAATGATCTATCCTAAAATGGATACAATTTTTAATTCAGGCGATAAGATATTATTGTTCACTCATATGGTCAATCCGGTCAAGTTATCTAAATTGCTTGGACAAAAGACTCCGTTGGAGCTGTAATTAATGTTTGAGACTACCCGTGTAGGTTTACAGCATCTTGCAAGATGGGAAAGCAGTTTCGTTAAGATACTCGGTATGGTGGAAGTAGGATTGGGAATAATGCTTCTGGTTCCATGCATAGTTGCAATCCTCTACGGCGAGAGTTTTCTGCATTTTATCTGTTTGGCACCTTTGCTTATTGTAATGGGTTTGTTCCAGTTCTTGTGCTTTAAGAGCAATCACACGCTTCAGCCTGTGTTAGGTATCTTGATGATGTCTTTCGCATGGCTTATGGCCTTCATCGTAAGTGCAGTGCCCTTCTATCTCTATGGATTCTCATTTGCAGATTCTGTTTTTGAAGGTGTCAGTGGATTTACGACCACAGGGGCGTCTATTGTTACGGATTTCAATTTACCATACAGTTTGCTGTTCTGGAGATCATTCATTCAGTGGGTTGGTGGTATATCTGTGGTTCTTATTTTCATGTTCCTACTGCCTATGATGGGTATAGGCGGACGTGCTTTTCTCAATAATGAATTGGCAGGTTCTGGAAATGCGAATTTCTCCATGAAGATGAAAAGTGCTGCTTTAAGCTACATTTACATTTACATTATGTTGACCTTTGCGGAAATGATACTTCTATACATCAGTGATGTCAACGTCTTCGAGTCTGTATGCATGACCATGTCTACCATATCAACAGGTGGTATGATGGTCTCATCAACTAGTATAATGAATTATTCCATGTTGGTTCAGGGCATAGTGCTCGTGTTCATGTTCTTAGGAGGTACGAACTTTTATCTGCATTACAGAGCCATTTACAAACGCGACTTCAAGGCATATGTAAGAAGTCAGGAATTCGTTTGGACATTCATCTGGTTCGCGGTCACAACAGCAATAATTTCTGCTATTGTCATAATTGGAGCTAGTAGTTCTATATCTGATTTTACACCGGATTCAACAGGTAATACGGTTTGGGAAGTATTGTTCACTGTGGTATCTCTTGGAACAACTACAGGATTTGCTATCACAGATTACACTGTTTGGCCTGTAGCTGTGTTCGGAATTCTTGCGATGGTTGGTATTTTCGGCTCAATGTCTGGTACACCTGCGGGAGGTATCAAGATATATAGGATTCTTTTAGTGAAATCATATGTGATGAATGGACTATACAAGATGCTTCATCCAAATGCAGTGAAAGATGTAAAGCTTGATGGAGTATCTATTGATAATTCTTCAGTGACATCGGCAATTGTGATAGTTTTGTTGTTCTTGGTCACAGGATTCATAACAGTGGTATTTTTGCTATTTTCAGAACCAAATATGAATTTTTTAAACGCAATCGGACTTACCGTGTGCACTTTGGGTAATGCAGGAATGGGTTTTGGAGATTTTGGACCTTTTGGAAATTATGCAGTTCTTACGGATGTAACAAAGCTGTTCTTATCGTTCGTCATGTGGTTGGGTCGTCTGGAAGTATTCATGGCAATCATGATATTCACAAGATCATTCTGGAAGGATGTCAGACTCAATATGCGTAAGAATGATTCAGTGACTTTCAAGGGTAAAAATGCAATGGATACGATATCTCACTATCATTATGGAAGAAAGTGATTCATGATCTGTGTTGTTTGCACATATCAAGTATTCTGATGACTGCAGGATGACCAGAAGCCTTTTCATTGATGGCACCAGCAACTATTTTAGCTTCTGGTATTTTGTTTTTATCTATAAGGCAATATGCTAGTATTTCCAAAGCTCCGAGGTGATCATCATCTATTTTGATAGCCTTTGCAGCATATCCGCCTGCGGCTGTTGATCTTCCGGTTATCCATAGGAAATAAGAGACAAGTGCATTCGTATCGGCAGATGTTTTATTTTCTTTTAGTTTGCCCTTTACAAATTTTTCAGCTTCTTTTTGCTGTCCTGATGACAGAAGCACAGAGCAGTAACATTTTTGAGCTTCATAATCTAAGGGAAATTCTTTCAATATGGATTTAGCCTTCTCAGCGGCTTTATCATAATCTTTCATGGCACATAAAATACGGATTGTGAAAATTTCATCATCAATCGTAGATATTTCAATATAATTTTGATATTCAAGAGCTTTTTCGTATTTGTTCATATCGAAATATGCTTTGGAAAGTTCTTTTAGAATCTCATCTGTCTTTTCTAGATCACAGAGTATGGATTCTGCATAGACTTGAAATCCTAATCCTCTGAGACCTACGGCGATCTCGAATCTAGAACCCTCTGTCTCTGGAAGACAATTCATTATGAGTTTAATGACATCTGACATTCTGTTGTCATCTTCAGTTACCTTTAGTAGTGATGCGCAGGTGAGTAAAGTGAAAGGGTCTTTTGAATAGTTAGAGACGATCTCTGATATCTGAGGTCCTACAATATCAAATCTGCCAGTTTTGATGTTATTTTGAACTTCTTTGAAGGCCCGCTCTTTGTCCATGAAAGTACTGCATAAGTTAATAGAAAATAAAACTTGAGATAGAAAGGTTTTCTATACGTTTATGCAGATTACACCAGTGCCATGATGATCAGATCCATTTCAATTTACGGCCTTTTCGGGGAATATGATTATAACGTTAATCTCAGCGACGGCAATATAACATTCATACATTCACAGAACGGATTCGGTAAATCCACTTTGATGAAGTTGATCTATAATGTTCTCGATGGCGATCTCGCAGAAGTCGAAGCAACTCCGTTTGACAGATTGGATCTTGGATTTGATGATAGTACTAATCTTATTGTCGAGAATGGCAATGAAGGGCTGCTTGTACAGATGCAGAGGAACGAGGTCGAAGAAGAATTATCCTCTGAAGATCTTAAAAAGATCCTTGATGTCACATATATCTCGCCTGAAAGGATGACTATCAAAGAAGGAGAATATCTGGTCTCGTCATTGGATGTATATATGAGAGAGCTGACAGAGAAGATGAAGTATGCATTTGAGCATTGCGAACTCATCATTCCTCCGATAGAAGGTAGAAAAAAATATTCCGATGATGAGTTAGAATTCTGGTCAAAGGATCTCAAAGCAAAATTGGATTTCATAAAACAGGCTGGATTTGAGCCCGATATGCCACCAGGATATAGATTCCCACCTACAAGATTTGAGATAATGGAGTATCGTAAAGATTACTATGATCTTGCATATTCTATCAATGAATATGTTAACAAATATTACGATCTGGCAGAATCTATTATCGTTTATATGGATATTGTGAATAACATATATGTCAACAAAGGAATTTATGTCAATGAGAATGGTATTCTTACAGCAAGAATGGATAATGGAACCGCCTTGCCCATTTCTAAGCTTTCATCAGGAGAGAAAGAGATCCTTGTAATATTCTATCGTCTTTTATTCCAGACTAAACCTGGATCATTGGCAATAATCGATGAACCGGAAATATCTCTCCATATAACATGGCAACAACAGCTTGGTAAGACGTTAATAGATCTAGCAAGATTGAGAAATTTGCATATAATAATTGCAACGCATTCGCCTCAGATAATACATGATAATTGGGATCTTGCTATTGAACTGAAGGTAGAAGATGATCGATAATATTACCGCATCGGATATTGCCAATGAGATCTCGATGCTGAGATCTGCGTTCAAAGGCACGGTTCTTGTTGTTGAGGGTATCACAGACAGTAGGCTTTACAGTAAATTCATCGATAAGGATGGTGCAAAGGTAGTTATTGCGTATTCTAAAGATAATGTAAGACATTCTGTGGCAGAATGCAGAGGGAAAAGGAACGATCAGAAGATCCTGGGCATCATCGATGCTGATATTGATCATTTGATCGGAAAGATGTACAGCCCTCCAATATTCGTGACTGATGAGAGAGATCTGGAGACTACAATACTCCGTACAAGCGCGCTTGATTATGTCCTTACAGAGTATGCGGATCAAGATGCATTGTCGCAATTCGAAAAAAGGTTCGGAAAGGTTAGGGATGTTATAGCAAGGTCTAGTTATCCAATCGGATTATTGATGTATATCTCGGTTCGTGACAATATAGGTCTGTCATTCAAGGATCTTGAATATTATAATTTCATCGATAAGAAGACATTAGCCATAGATGTAAAGAGAATGGTAGATTATGTTTTCATGCATTCATCAAGTAAGAGTATTGGTAAAAAAGAGCTGATTGATAAAATAGAGAGTGAAGAGGAACTTCTTGATGATCCGTGGATAGCAGCAAGAGGACATGATGCCGTATTCATACTTCTGATAGGTTTTGTCAATGTATTCGGTTCATATAACTGCTGTTCTATGAATGCCGGTAAACTTGGTGGTGCGTTAAGACTTGCATTTGGATATGACGATTTCAGAGAGACGGATCTTTACAAGGATACTCTGCAGTGGAGTATGAAGTATAACCTTACTCTTTGGATGGATCAATGTTGAATTCTTCTTTTTTGATGGTTCCAGCTGTTTCCATTATTTTTTGAACTTTACGATCGCTTTCATCCAATATCTTTTTGCAGTGGTCTCTAAGCACTATCGCCCTTTCATATACCTCTAAACTTTTATCTAGGTCCAGTCCGCCGTTCTCTAATTCTTTTACCATCTGTTCGAGTGTGTTTATGCTCTCTTCGAATGTCATTTTATCTATGTCTTCATTCATTTTTTCAACTCTACTTTTTTGATCTCTGCGTTTATTATTCCATCTTTCATTCTGATATTTATATCAGAACCGATTTTTACGGCGGTTGCCGATGTCAATGTTTTTCCTTTCTTATCTGTGATGAAACTATATCCTCTACCGAGAACATTGTAAGGATTCAATCCTTCCAGGCGTTTCGAGTATTGATCTATCGCAGACATGCCATTATCGACTATATTCTTTGCAAGAGGTTCCAGTCTGGAATCCAGTACAATGTATTTTCTACGCATTATCTCTACTTTATCTTTCAGGAATGATGCCATTTTAGATGATATTTCATCAAGACGCATTGAGTACATGGCAACCCTCTCTTCTGCACGTTTTGGAGATAGTTTAGAATCTAGTATGTTGAATCTGCTCCTCATCTTATCTATGACATTAAATAGTGATCTGGTCAGCCTAACAGTGTCAGTGTCTAGCTGTTTGATGACCTCTTTACGGTCTCTTAGGGCCATCTCTGCCGCTCCTGTAGGAGTAGGCGCTCTTACATCGGCAACCAGGTCAGCAATGGTGAAATCTGTTTCGTGACCCACAGCAGATATTATTGGAACCTTGGAACCTGCAATCGCCCTTGCGGTGAGTTCCTCGTTGAATGCCCAAAGATCCTCGATAGAACCTCCACCTCTTCCTACTATTATGACATCCACTCCTGCTTTGTTCAGGAGTTCTATTCCCGCCGCGATGGATTCTGCCGATCCTTCTCCTTGCACCTGTGCAGGTGCGAGAAGGATATCGGCAGGGAATCTTTGTCCGGATGTTGTGATAATATCATGGATCACAGCTCCAGTGGGAGATGTGACAACCCCTATTATCTTAGGATAAATCGGAAGTTTCTTTTTTTTAGATTGATCGAACAATCCTTCTGCTTCCAATTTCTTCTTCAAAGCCTCATAGGCTAAATATAGGTCTCCGACACCGGATTTCTTCATAGTTTCTACAATGAATTGATAAGATCCGCGTTCAACATATAGATCTACATGTCCGAATGCAGTGACCTTTATGTTGTCTTGTGGTTCAAAATCTATTCTTCCGCGTGAGGATTTGAATAATACTCCACGTATCTCACTGCCATTATCTTTCAATGTGAAATAATAATGACCAGAAGAATATTTCTTCAAATTGGATATTTCGCCCAGTACCCAAACATCATTGACCGCAGGTGAACTTGTTATTATCGATTTTACTCTTGTGTTCAACTGAGTGACTGTTATGGTCTCTGCCATCAGAACGGTATAAGCATTTGGTGTATATTATCGCTTATATTTCGTGAATAAGATAATCAAATAATCTAAAACGCGATTATATTTTATATCTGCAAATTGAATGTCTGATCATGTACTCCGTTTTCTTTTTGTTGTTGTTTCCAGCATTGATGGCTGTTTTGTTACTGCTGGTCAAGAATGATAAGTTAAGAGGAGTAATTGTAATTTCTGGGGCCATTGTAATAATGGCCGCTTCAGTGTATGTAGCATTAGAATTTTTGAAAGATGGTACAACATATTTCAATTTTGAAAGTGAGATGCTTGATTGGTTTATGTTGGCCGTAGAACTTATTCTGTGTGCAGCAGTCATATACTTAGGAATGAAATATAAAAAATACCTTGCGTCGATTCTCTCTTTAGTTCAAGCAGTTTTTTTGGTGTGGTTTGAGATCACATATGCACACGAGATAAACGTATTGAATAATCTATATATTGATCAATTTTCAATAATAATGATACTTATAATAGGTGTGATCGGAAGTTTGATATGTATATATTCTCTCGGATATATGCGTGATTTTCAAGAACACCATGTAAGTGAGAAGGACAGGAGGCCCTGGTTCTTTTTCCTGATGTTCATATTCCTTTCTGCTATGTTCGGTATAGTGACATCCAACAATTTGATGTGGTTCTTCTTCTTTTGGGAGGTAACAACACTATGTTCGTTTGCCCTTATCGGTTTTACAAAGACAGAAGAAGCAGTGAAAAATTCTTTCAAGCAGATAATATTGAATCTGGTGGGAGGTATAGCATTAATATTGGCCATAATCGTGTTGGGTACACAGTACGACGTTATGGAATTCGACGTTCTTTTGAGAATGGATTCCAATGCAATGTATGTGATGTTGGCCGTCGGACTGTTTTCAATTGCAGGAATAACAAAGGCAGCATTGATGCCTTTCCACAGTTGGCTTCTTGGTGCGATGGTAGCTCCTACTCCGACGTCTGCATTGCTACATTCATCTACAATGGTAAAAGCAGGAGTATTCCTCATTTTGAAACTGTCGCCGATGTATGGTAATAATGTCGTTGGCTATATGGTAATGTGCATTGGAGGGTTAACATTCTTACTTGCATCTATGGCTGCAATATCCCAAAGCAATGCAAAAAGAGTACTGGCTTATTCTACTATAGCAAATCTCGGATTGATTGCGGCATGTGGAGCAGTAGGCACATATGAGGCTCTTTGGGCAGGAATGATGATCTTGATCTTTCATGCTGTCACAAAGTCTATGTTGTTCCTATGTGTTGGTACCGCCGAACATCATATAGGCAGTAGAGACATAGAGGATATGGATGGGTTGTTCTCAAGGATGCCTAAGCTGTCCGCTTTAATGATCATAGGTATATCGGGCATGTTCTTGGCACCTTTCGGTATGCTGATATCTAAGTGGGCTGCTATGATCTCATTTGTGAATTCTGAGAATCTTGTTCTTATCACGTGCATATGTTTTGGTAGTGCTGTCACCATATTCTATTGGGGTAAATGGCTCGGAAAGATGGTTGCTGTGGTAGCAAACAGTAAAGATGTCGAAGAGTCTGTTCATAAGGAAGAGTGGGTTGTATTGGGATTATTGGCCACATTGGTTATTGCGATCTGCTTCTCTTTCCCGTTTATTTCATCTGAAATATTGTCACCATATCTGTTATCAGTTTTCGGACAACCAGTCAATCCAATATTTGCGACGTTCGGAATAGCATACGTTTGTGTATTATTGGGAATGTTGGCACTTCTTGTTGTGGTTCCGATTCCATTTTTCAACAAGACTAAGAAGAAGGTCAGGAATAATTACATGTGCGGTGTGAACAATGGTGATAATCAATCATATTCTGGTTCAATGGGAATGAGCGTTAACGTGTCGATGAGGAATTGGTACATGGAGGATTGGTTTGGTGAGGATAGGATAAACAAGATAGGTCTTGTTCTAACAACGGCTATAATCATTGTTGCTTTTGTATTGATACTTGGAGGCGTGACATCGTGAATGTACTATATCTAGTATCAATGATAGGTTATATTGTCCTTGCACCTATTTTTGGATTGGTTTTGGCAGGATTGGATAGGAAAGTCAGTGCCAGAATGCAACGCAGAGTGGGTCCTCCAGTGGTTCAACCGTATTATGATGTAAGAAAACTGATGGAGAAGGATCAGGTCACAGTTAACAAGGTGCAGGATTTCTATGTATTTTGTTTCTTGTTATTCATAGTGATAACAGGGTGCATATTTTTTGCAGGAGGAGATCTTTTACTTGTAGTATTCACGTTGACACTGGCGAATGTATTCCTTGTGTTAGCCGCGTATTCATCCAATTCTCCATATTCGCAGGTGGGTGCCGAAAGGGAGCTCTATCAGATGATGGCCTACGAGCCGATGGTACTGCTTACAATGATCGGATTCTATTTGGCAGTTGGAAGCTTCAATGTTTCGGACATCTTGAATGGTGACAAGATGCCGATCGTCACCATGGTTGGTATATTCGTTGGATTCCTGTTCATATTGACAATCAAATTCAGGAAATCGCCATTTGATCTCAGCATGTCGCATCATGCCCATCAAGATATAGTAAAAGGTGTCACAACGGAATTCTCGGGTAGAACTCTCGCGTATGTGGAGATAGCTCACTGGTATGAGAATATAATGCTTCTTGGTATTGTATTCTTGTTCTTCTGTAATGGAACGTGGTGGGGATATGTAATTGGTGTTGTCGTCGCAGCAGTCTCATTCTTCTTGGAGACATTTATAGATAATAGTTTTGCAAGAATGAAATGGCAGGTGGCACTAAAGAGTTCTTGGGTAGTGTCCATACTGTTTGGATTGATCAATGTGGCGCTATTGATATGGGTGTTTTAAGGAGGTGTAAATATGTCATATTCTACAAAATCGCCATGGATAATTCATTATGACGGTTCAAGTTGCAACGGATGCGATATCGAGGTATTGGCCTGTCTCACTCCTATGTACGACCTTGAAAGATTCGGCATCGTTAATACGGGCAATCCTAAACATGCGGATATATTGTTGATCACAGGTTCGATCAATGAACAGAATCGTGATGTTGTAAAGCAAATATATGAACAAATGCCAGAGCCTAAAGTGGTTGTGGCCATTGGAATATGTGCAACCAGTGGTGGAGTATTCAAGAAATGTTACAATATTCTGGGCGGCGTTGATAAAGTGATACCTGTAGACATATATGTTCCAGGATGTGCCGCCAGACCCGAAGCGATAATAGACGGGGTAGTAAAGGCGTTGAGAATACTCGAAGAAAAGAGCAAGGCTCTTCACAACAAGGGAGGAAAGGTTCAATGACAAGATCACATGAGGTGCAGGAGATAACAGAGATATCTTATTCAGATCTTCTAGTGAAAGCCAAGGAGCTTGCGGAGGGTGGATACAGGGCAGTGCAAATATGTGCAACTTCTAAGGATGGAAAGACAGAAATGCTGTATTCTTTCGATAAGGATTTTAAAATGATAAATTACAGAGTAAATGTACCGAGTGAAATGAGGGTCTCCAGTATAACAGGTTTTTTCTGGTCTGCTTTTATTTTTGAGAATGAGGTGCACGATCTTTTTGGTATAGAGTTTACAGATCTCGTTTTGGATTACAAGGGTAATTTCTTCAAACTCTCGTCCAAAACACCATGGAAGACAGAAGCTAAAAAGGAGGTGCAATGATGGGCAAGAGAACAATTGTACCATTTGGTCCGCAGCATCCAGCATTACCGGAACCGATACATTTGGACCTTGAACTTGAAGATGAAAAAGTGATAAGGGCCGTGCCATCTATAGGTTATGTTCATAGAGGTCTGGAGAAGCTCGTAGAACAAAATGACTATCAGATCATGTGCTATGTAATGGAGAGAGTGTGTGGTATCTGCAGTTTTGGACACAGCTGGGGATATGCCGCCGCTGTGGAAGGATTGATGGATATCGAGGTTCCGGAGAGGGCAGAACATCTGCGTACGATTTTCCATGAGCTCTCAAGGATACATAGTCATCTTCTATGGTTGGGTCTTTTGGCGGATGCTATGGGATTCGAGAGTCTTTTCATGCATTGTTGGCGGTTACGCGAGTCTATACTTGATATATTCGAAAAATCGACAGGAGGCAGGGTCATTTTATCTTTTACTAAGATTGGAGGCCAGTTCAAAGATATTCCTAAGGAGTCTCTCGCAGAGATAGTCATAATATTGGAGAATATGAGGAAAGAATTATTGGTGGTAACCAATGTTTTCCTCGATGATACCTCAGTTAAAAATAGGATGTGCGGTGTAGGAAAATTATCTAAAGAGGATATCATGAAGCTCGGTGCTATCGGTCCCACAGCAAGAGGTTCAGGAGTGAACAATGACGCTAGATGTTTGGATTTGGGAAAATACAAAGAACTAGGATTCAAGCCGATACTTGAAACTGATGGTGACTGTTATGCCAGATGTAAGGTGAGGGTCAGGGAGATATTCCAATCTATAGATATCATAATTAAAGATGTAGAGAACATACCGGAAGGTCCTGTGAACATCCCAGTTAAGGGGATGCCCCCGATGGGGGATTTCATTGCCAGGATAGAACAGCCCAGAGGAGAGGCATTCTATTATGTCAAAGGTAATGGTACAAAGTATCTTGACAGGGCTCGTGTTAGAACACCTACGAATGCGAATATACCGATACTGGTTAAGGTCCTTCAGGGATGTTATCTGAATGATGTGACTATGATGGTAATGACGATCGATCCATGTATCAGTTGTACGGAGAGATAAACATGGGGTCATTCAAGATAGGTGGGATTGTGCTATCCAGTGCTTTCAAGAGACCGTCTACCAGATTATATCCAACAGTTCCTAGAAAGTGGCAGGATAATACGAGAGGACATGTGGAGATCGATCCAGAACAATGTATACTGTGTGGGATATGTTCTAAGAAGTGTCCGGCAGACGCGTTGACCGTGGATAAAGCCGCCCGTACATGGACTATAGATAGGATGTCATGTGTTCAATGTAGGAGTTGTGTTGAATCTTGTCCTAAGCAATGTCTTGTGATGAAAAACGAGTACACATCACCGAATGTCAAGAAAGTAATAGATACAGTGAATATTCCAGAGAAGGTAAAGAAAGAAGAGTAAATATTATTGGATAATTTACAATACCCTTGTTCTTGCATTATCAATACAGAATATTCACTTTGTAGTACTTGTTTTGTGAATAATTCGAATTATATACAAGTCTAATAATACACTGATATGGATATAGAAACACTGAAAGGTCTTGTTTGTTCAGAGTATCATGATAAATTAGATCGTATCCTTGTCATGTGTAATGCACCATATGCTAGAACTGCAGGATTAGAACTCGTCAGTATCACAAAGGATTGTGTTAAGATGAAAAAGAAAATTCTTCCTGAGGATCTTAACAGCAATGGTGTTGTTCACGGGGCTGTTTCATACGGATTGATAGACCATACCTTTGCAATAGCAGACAACATCAAAAGTGATGGTGTGGGTCAGTCGTGTAACATAATATATCACAGGCCATGTAAAGGTCCAATAATACAGACAGAATGCTGTCTAATCAACGAGTCTAGGTCTTTGGCGATCTATGATGTAAGACTTTTCTGCGAGGGAAAGCTTATTGTCTCTGCAACGTGTACTGCATTCAGAATAAGGAAAGATTGAATATGGATCAAAATAAATGTCCTTACTGTGGAGTATTAATTCCGACGAATAGTCTTACCTGTCCGAAATGTTTCAAGAACATTCCGCGTGAAGATGCATCCAAAAAAGAAGAGTATATCATTCATGATGAGCCGAAGTCATCTCAGACTAGGTCTAAGAAGAACGATTTTACATTATTCCTCGCAATAATCCCTGCATTTGTAGGGATATTAGGTCTTAATCAGATAATTCGCGATCCTAAGGACAGTAAAGGATACATGTATCTCGTAATAGGATTGATATTGTTCATAACATCGGTTGTTCTATTCATCAACATTTGGCATAATGGAATATGGTCAGCATTTTTCATGACAATTGCATGGATAATGATAAGCTTCATCTATGTTATTGCAGCGATAGGGGTTTTGATTGATGCAATAATGGGATCTGTTCTCAGGATTTTTTGAACTCAATATTTTCCTTTTGTTCTGAGTTCTATCATTAATGCAGATGCCATAGCTGCGAGGTCTATCGCGCGTCTGTTTCTTCCGACATTTGCAGGATCGTCTGGCAGTAAGCGTTTGTATGCTTTTCTTATGATGAACGGTTCATCTTCTGGTAGTTTGCACCTGAGGCTAATAGGCATTCTCAGAGATATACCAGGCATGATGGATGTTTCATAAGTTATGTCCCAAGGGGCGCATATCATATATTTTCCGAATTCCTGTCTTATGTCGTAACACGCGACAGTTTTACCTTTTATTATGCGAAGTACTTCTTCAGCAACTTTTTTTTCAGGTTCTCCGCCATAGAGTTCTTCTGCATAGACATTGAAGTTCTCTGAAATATAATCCAATTTCTTTTTGCCAAGATTCTTCGGATCATAATAGACCATGCTGTTGTATACTGTCTCGAAATCTTTATTTTCAAGGTCTACTGCACATATTCCGATGTCTATGATCTCATCGTACGGGTATCCATCTGGTCCGGATGTGAGAGTCTCTACGACATAGACTTTGTCTGCCATGTTTGACGGATAATCGGGGAAGTAATTGTACTTTCGCTATGAAATATGAAATAGAAATATAGAAAAGAAAGGTCGCTGTCTGTAGAACGGACAGCGATTTGAGTTTAGATTTTGAAGAATTCCTTAACCCTCGGACGGAACAGATAGTACAATATGACTAACGAGATGACCAACAAGATGATGTTCATCGCTCCGGCGGTGAATATCATCACTATGCAGGATATTGCACTGATGGCGTAGATGATGATACCGAGATACCAAACTATGCTCCAGCCGTTTAGGAATCCGAATGCTATCACAGCATATATGAATCCTACAATAATTAGTATTATTCCGGTTCCGAGACTGATATAGTTAGTAATGTCTTGAAGCGACGGAGGATCTTTTTTTTGAAGAGAATCATAGATTGCCTTTGCAATATCGTTTACAAAGTTCATATGGAACGTTGAGCCAATAAGGCAAATGATGCCCGCGATAATTAGTATTATTGCAACTAATGCAGTTAGTGCACCAATAATTGTTATTAGTATAGGGCGTTCAGCCATGAGAGTACTATCGAAGTAGTAGTAGATAATCCTTCACTCATTTTTGTATGTCTACAGTTTCTAGTTAGTCTTTGTTCGGGTTTTTATATTCCTAAGACGTCATCGATAATTATGCAAAA
>Ga0265294_10001072_pt1 | contig 37041 bp, 43 predicted proteins | sample MunlanPumphouse3_FD_192504 | JGI IMG/M metagenome (GOLD analysis project Ga0265294, IMG submission 192504) | Groundwater microbial communities from a municipal landfill in Southern Ontario, Canada - Pumphouse #3 | ecosystem: Environmental > Aquatic > Deep subsurface > Groundwater | place... | reverse complement strand
ACCGCTTCGAGCTGTTTGTACATATCGTTCAGGGTAAACTTACCCCGAAGCATGGCATTGACGTCGACGTCCTCGGCATTGATGGACTCTTCAGCCTTTTCGACGAGGGCTTTCAGATCGCCCATCCCAAGAAGGCGGGAGATGAATCCGTTAGCATCGAACCGTTCGAGATCATCGATCGTCTCACCGTTACCGATAAAAACGATCCCCGACTGGGTCTCGGCGACGGCGGACATAGCGCCTCCTCCTTTCGCCGTTCCGTCCATCTTCGTCACGATAACGCCGTCGATCCCGATCGCTTCATGGAACCGTTTGGCCTGATCACGGGCCGCCTGACCAAGAGCCGCGTCGATGACGAGCCAGCGGTGATCGGGTTTGAGGTACGCATTGACCTCTGTGATCTCATCGATCAGATCATCTTCCAGGGCATGACGTCCGGCGGTATCGACGATGACGACATCCATGTCTTTCAGGGCGGCAAGTCCGTCTTTGACGATTTTGACAGCATCCTTCTCCTTTGGATCGCCGTAACTTGGGACATTGATCTTTTTGCAGAGCGTTTCGAGCTGGGCATATGCTCCGGGCCGGAAGTTGTCGGCGCCGATCGCCCCGACTTTCAGACCTTTTCTCTGGAAGTAGCGGCAGAGTTTTCCGGTCGTGGTGGTCTTACCCGAACCCTGCAGACCGGCCATCAGGATCTTCTGCGGTTTTAAGGAGAACTCTGCCTCTTTGCCGACAAGGTTCACCAGCTCCTGATACACGATCCTGAGTACATGTTCGCGGGCGTTGATGCCTTTGGGGAGATTTTCGTCCAGAGAGCGGGCTTTTATCTGTTTGGACAGCTCCATCACGAGCTTAACGTTGACGTCAGAAGAGAGCAGGGCTCTCTGGAGATCGCGGACGAGTTCATCGACGGCGGCACGGTCGATGACCGTCTTGCCGGCGAGTTTCTTCATCGCGTCTTTGAGTGAGTTGGAAAGTGTGTCGAGTCCCATGTTAGTCATCTCCGAATATTTCATCAATGATCAGCGAAGGGGTGAACGGTTTCATATCATCATACCCCTGCCCGACTCCGAGAAAAACGAGCGGTTTGCCGATCGTGTAGGCGATCGAGATGGCAGCTCCGCCTTTTGGATCCATGTCGACTTTGGTGAGAATGACGCCGTCTGTCGAGACGGTTTTTTCAAACTCTTCGGCACGGATGACCGCATCGTTTCCGGCTACGGCCTCATCTACGTAGAAGACGAGATCGGGTTTCATCACCCGTTTGATCTTTTCCAGCTGGTTCATGAGATTGACCCGGTTGTGGAACCGGCCTGCCGAGTCGGCGAGGACAACATCCGTCTTGTGGGCTTTGGCATACTCGACGGTGTCATAGAGAACGGCCGACGGATCGGCTCCTTCCTGATGGGCGATGAGTTTGATGCCAAGTCTTTCACAGTGGACACGGATCTGTTCGATTGCCCCGGCACGGAACGTGTCGCCGGCTCCGACCACGACGGAGAGTCCCTGACTCTGAAGATAGTGGGCGATCTTGGCGACCGAAGTTGTTTTCCCGGTCCCGTTTACCCCGGTGAAGAGGATCTTGACCGGCTTTTCATGGTTTTTAATATAGGAGACGAGATCGAATCCTTCACCAAGCACCTTTTCGATCGCATGTCTGAGAGCGTCCGTGACGACATCGTCAGCCGACTCGCGGAGTTTCCTGTGCGTGCCGACGAGCTCTTTTTTCATGTGCTCTGTGATTGCCTCGGCGACGGGATAAGCTACGTCGGACTCCAGGAGGACCATCTGGAGTTCGAAGAGCGATTCCTCGATATCTTTTTCGGAGAGGACAAACTCATGTTCTACGACAAGGGTTTTGATTTTATTGAGGAAGCCCGGGGCTTTTTTCTCCTCCGGCTCGGGCTTTGCTATGGTATGGGCGGCGGGAGCGGGCACTTCCGTCTCAGGCGCCGGGGTTTTTTTCTTCCCAAGGCCGAGTTTATTTTTCAGTCCTTCAAACATTATCTATTCATTCGGTCCTGTGAATATAAATTCCTCTCTGTTAGTTCCGCAAAGGAATACGCTCATATACTTAGACCGTAGAGTGAAGTACAAATGACAGCGGGCGGCGTGTTTCAAAAAACGCTGATCCTTGGAGGAATTATCGTGCTTATCCTCTTTGCAATGGTCCTTCCGGTTTCAGCATCGAATGAGAATTATCTGGTATTTTACATGGTCGGTTCCGATCTGGAATCGCAGGATCATTACGGATCAAAGAATTTACAGGATCTTGCAGGCAGCTGGGATCCGGATATTGGCGATATTATCGTTATTTACGGGGGGGCTGACAAAACCGGATGGGACAACGGTCTTGCCGTTACCAATCTGGAACTTCTGAAAAAGGATCTTCTTGACGGTGAGGTAGGGTCCGACGGGAATCCGGCCACGCCGACAGAGTTTGTTCTGACCCGCATTCCGGATCTGGATATCTCCTCGCCGGGTGCGCTGGCAAAGGGTCTGGCGTATGCAGACGCCTATGCTGCCGATGAGGGACTCACCTCAGCCAACAGATACCTGATCTTCTGGAATCACGGCGGAGGGTATGAGGGATTTGGCGCGAACGAACTGCTGGATACCTGGATGAGCGTGGAGGATCTGCAGAAAGGTCTTGCCGCCGCCAAAAAGTATGACATGATCATATTTGACGCCTGTCTGATGGCGTCGCTTGAGGTGGCGGACGCCTTGCATCCGTATGCGGATTATCTGGCGGCGTCAGAGGAGAATGTGCCGGGTGACGGACTCAATTATGTGGGAATCGGCAAAGCGCTTTCCAGTGATCCTTCGATGACCCCGGAGAATTTTGGAAAAACGATCATCACGTCGTTTATTTCGGTTCAGGACGGGGATGCAAAAACATTCTCTCTTGTTCGTCTCGATAAAACACCGTCTGTTGTTTCTTCTCTGGACACGCTCGGACATTCCCTTCGGGAGGTTCTTGACGATGCCGATTCGCTTGCGGCGCTTGGCGATATCTACACAAATATCCAGGGGTACGGCAGGAGTGATGACGGCTCAACGGTGACCTCGGTGGATCTCTATGCATTCGCAGACCTGATCCGCGCCAACACCGAAGAGGGGAGTTCCCTGCACACATCAGCCGGAGATCTGCAGACTGCCCTGCGGGATTATGTTCTTATGACAAAAGACTCAGGCCATTTCAGCGCTGCACACGGCGTGTCGATCGCGGCGCCGCGGGAGGAGTTTGTCAGCGAGTTTCCACGAAGCATAACATTTGGAAGAAACGGCTGGTACGAGTATTTTTCAACATATATGAACACAGCCGGCAGTCCTGCAAAGCCTGGCGCCCAATACAGGAGCAGCAGTGCAGACAGCCGGACGATCGTGGTGAACGATCCAACGAAGATGACGATCGTGTTTGCCGATTATCTGTATCTGAAGGACGGACAGTATCTCATCATCGGTCAGACGCCTCTTGAAGAGACCTATGTTCCCTCGGGCGGCGGGCTCTGGATCTCTGTTCCAAGCGGGGAGTATGATGATCCGGACTGGGACGGGACATGGTTTGTTCTCGGCGGCGAGGGGAAAAGCTCTGATGTGTTTGTTACGATGAAGTATGCGTATTCGTTCGTTGAGCAGGATTCTCTCAGCAGTGTCTATCTGATCTACGGAAATATGACTCGAACGGTCAGCGGAAAGGAGACAACTGTCCCGTCGGTGATCACTGCCGTTGTCGATATGGACGCGATGAAGACGACAGATATGTTTGTTGAATCCGTATCCGAAGACGGCTGGTATTCGCGTACGAATCTCTGGGGAGATACGAAAATTTTACCGGGCGATGTGTTTACCCCGCTTCTTGAGATCTACAACGAAGAGGAGGAGTCGGTCGAAACGGTATATTCCGCGGATCGTTTTACCTTCGGCGAGGATCCGGCGGCGGAACTTGTCAGAACAGCATTGGATGAGGAAAACTGCTACTGGGTCGCTGAACTGGATGATTATCTTGACGATGACGCGTTCTATCTTGAAGAACCTGATCTCCCGGACACCGGAAGCGCGAAGTCACCGATCCTGCCGGCCGGGCTGCTTTTTGGTCTTGCGGCCGCTTTCCTGCTGATCAGAAGAAGATAACGATCCCTTTTTTTGAGCGGGGCGTTTTTCGTGATGATGAACAGAAAGGGAAAAAAGAGAAGTTCAGCGGTGCTGAGTCTGAGAATAGATTTCCTGCATTCTCTGCTCAACGGCCCGCATCTGTTCCTGAAGCTTTCCAAGAGATTCGGAAAGCCGTTTTGCGGATGCATCCATCTCAGTGACCCGGTCGCGAAGGAACGTGATCGCGTCTTCGACCGGTTTTTCGACAGTGATGCCTGCGCCGATTCCCACCATGATGTTTTTGGTGTCGGTAACGGTTGCGTGAACCGATACGCCTCCTCCAAGATTGAGAAGCGTGGGGACATCTCCTTCCAGACCGCGGAAAGCTTCAAGCGACTCGATAGACGCCAGCGCTTCCCCGCGTGCCGATTCGATGAACCGGAGCTGCTGGGTCAGAAGTTCAAACTGCTGGGAATATTCATTGGCATATGCCTGGAGGGAGCGGACCTCCTGCTCCAGGGATGCCTGATCAGTATTACTCGCCATTAATAGCCTTTGCAGAGTCAATGGTAATATACTTGCGTTCGAGTCTGTGCTTGCTTCCAATCGTTGCAAGAGTAAACTCTCCTGCAAGCTTCTCGGAAGGTGCATCGACTGTTTTTGTGAAGGGCTTCATCTTTCCATCGTTTTTGAATGTGCCCTTTACCTCGAATTTCGGCATTTATTTCACCTCACAGAAATCGCATACTTCTTGCAAAGCATGCTCAACTCGTGAAAAAATAATTTTTTCACAAGAATCCAAATACATCTTCGATTCTACCAAGTTCATAGCCCGTGGTAGCGTTACCTGCCAGATATCCTTTGCTGTTGATCAGAAGACCGGTGCCGATCAGACCCGAACCCATGTTTACGGATCCGGTTCCGATTGCCAAATCAGCATTATCGATGCTGCGTTCCAGTTTTTCGATCTCTTCGGGGCTGCTTCTTGCCGGCAGAAGGATGCCTGCGTTTGTGCAGGCACACGTCATGCCGACCGTTCCAACTCCGGCAAAGGACATCGGGATGATCTTGACTTTCAGAAAATCCGCCACCATTTCGCGCATCGCAGACGACATGTCAGGATGTACAACAGCAAACGAATCATTGGTCAGAATTACGTTCCCTGCCGCATTCATCTCTTCTCCAAGAAGCAGGCAGTCGCCGTACTCCTGAAGGATTTCGAGTTCTGAATCCTGAATGAGACCGGAAACGACAAATCCGCGGGAGTTGCCTGTGAGGAGGAGACCTATGACAGAGGAGCCCTGGATGAAGGTTTCGATAACCTCGACATCCAAAGCTTCCGCTATTTTGTCCCGGAACTCTTTTGGAGCTTCGACCGGGACTACGGCAAGATCTTCAAAGACACGGGCATACACGCCGATGTTCGGGTCACCATTCAATGACAGGGTCGGGTCCATTTATTCCTCAGCAAGTTCTGCCTGGACCTGACCGTCTTCGAACTTCATTGCCCGAACACGAATACGTCTTGGCGGTTTCTGGGATCCGCGCGCCCATACGAGTTCGTTAATGCTCTTGTCGAGTTTAACGTCATCACTCTTCATGTGATGCTCAAGGTAGCCGCGGATGTCTTTGATAGCTGCGTTTGCACGCTTGTAGCACGGAACACGCTTTACATCGCGAAGCGGGATCACGTATACCTGTTCTTTTTGCACTTCTACCATTTTTTTACACCTTCAGAGTGCTGCGTCTCCAGTTGCGTCTCTTTGGATGCGACACAACAGTGCGCTTGGTTTTGATCATGACCCAGGCAGGAACACGGCGGTTCTGCTGGGTTGCCTTTGCAAGACGAATCTTACGGCTTTTGGTAAGTTTGCTCATGGTTCATTCACCATTTTTTTCTTGATGATCAGAGACTGTTCATGATTTTTCGGAAAGAGAGACGTAAAGTCTATTCCTCTCCGGGTCATTTCAGATCTGATCTCGTTTTCGAAGTCACCGTTGGGGATCGTTCCGGTTTCGCCGTAGGCGATCTCAAAGAACTTCTCCGCCAGCCGGATGATCTCTGTTTTTCCGATGCCAAGCAAAGGGCGGATATAACTCACCCCGTACTTCATCTCAAGACTCTGCACTTCAGACTGTGTCCGCATCGGAACCCGGTCATCTCGTCGGGTTCCGTCGGCGACCACCTCATATTCCTGCGCTGCAGCACAGAGGGACCGTCGGTGGATTTCGTTGATAGCATTTGCAGGATGTCCGTCGTGAACGATTTGGTCCACGACTTCATCAAGGAAACCTGGCGCAAAGACCAGTTTCTTCCAGGGAAAACCGGTTTCCTTTGCCGCCGCCTCGATAGAAGGCACAACGCGGGTCTCATTAAAGACAAAGGTCAAAAGCTCCACATCATAATCTCTTGATAAGAGAACCGCGGCAAGACTGCTGTCTTTACCGCCGCTGTAGAGCACCCCTGCTTTCATCCGACCCTGCGGATATTGAATTCCTTCTTCTGCGGAACTATCTGAGTTAACAGCTGTCTGAGCTGTTCATCGGTAATCTTATTACGCAGGCGTCCAGACTGGGCGAGAGATACAATCTGCTGCTCGACGGAAGAGGCAAACTCAGGCTTTGTCAGCCGGATAGTGTTCAACCTTTCCCGAGCTTCAGGCTCCATAACCTGCATGAGTACAGACTGAATCTGTGCCTGCATCTGCTGCTGACGCTGGATCTGATCTTGTTCCGCCATCTGCTGCTGCTGCATCTGCATCATACGCTGACGGCGGATCTCTGCGAGTTCATCGTCTCCCATTCTTGAATCACCTCGAATTGATCAATATGTAATTTTAATACTTTGCAAGTCCGGGCGCAGTCTCGACTGCCTGATCCTTTAAGGAATAAGCAACGCCGTCGAGGAATTTGCGGCCTTTTGCAGAGACATTTCTGCCGCCAGTCACCTTTTCGAGGTAGCCGGCTGCTTCGAGCTGCTGCATGACTTTTCTGGCAATGCTTCCACTGCCTTTTCTAAAGTGGGACGGCTTGGAACCGCGGTCCTGCACACCGCCGTAAACGGAGCGCATGCGCTCAACTCCAATCGGGCCGTCAACGTAAATTCTGCGCAGCACTGCTGCGGAACGAACATACCACCAGTCTGGATTTTCCGGTGGCATCTCCTTGTGTACTCCCGTCTTGACGAACTCTGCCCACTCGGGTGCTTTGATGACTGACTCATTCTTGAGTTCGTCTGCTACCTTTGCGAGGAGTAAGTCTGCCGGAATATCAAACACTGTAGTCATTGACAATCCTCACTGTATGCCGCATGTTGGAGACATGCTTCACTGCGGAACTTTTCCGCAATAGATGACATTAACAGTCTGTATAAATTAGAGTCGTAAGATAATATATGTTCGCTAGAAAAAAGTGAGATTTTATTTCCTTCCCATGAAGGAAGACTTGATCTTGTCACGGGCTGAGAGGTTTTTCGGCGGCGTTCTTCTCGCAGGTCCGGCTTCTAAGACCTTTCCGCGGTTTTTCGCGCCAAGGACCACCATTCTCCCGCGCGCGGCGATGACCTCTGCTGAGACGGAACTGGCAAGATCCTGCACTTCCTCGGTCTTCATGTCCGAACTCTGCAGCCATTTGATTTTGATAACTTTGCGTGTTTCGAGCTGGCGGCGTATCTCTGCAAGGAGATCATCGGTGTAGCCGTTTTTACCGACCCAGATGGTTGGTTTCAGGGTCTGGATATAGGATTCTGTAATATCTGAGATTGTTTTTCACCTTGATTCGGTTTTTTTATTGAGGGGGATACGGGTAACTGCTCCGCAGACACCGCACGTATAGATGATCTTCCCGTGCTGGATCCTGACCCGGAGATTCTTGCCGGGAACAAAGAAGGCATGACATGACGGACAGAAGGAACGCCGGTGACCTTTCGTCAGACGGACACGCTGCTTCATCGCCATCTCGCGTGCAAGAGAGACATACCTGGATGAAAATTCAGGCTGGTTCTCTGCCTCTTTTGCACGCTCAAATAAAATATCGATCCGTTCCAGAGCGATTTTTTTTGGTGAGATGCCTTTCTCTGCTTTTGCCATAGGGAATATGCCTTATACAATACTACCTGAGACCTATTGATTGTTTGCCTCGGGAAGAATTTTTACCCGGCGGCCGGAAACGTGCAGACGGTCGGCGCAAAACAAAGCAACAGCCTCCGGATACGCAATGTGTTCCTGCTCTAAGATGCGTTCCGACAAAGAATCCTCATCATCGTCATCCAGGACCTCGACGGCCTTTTGTAAAATGACCGGGCCGGAGTCGAGCCCTTCATCAACGAAATGCACTGTACATCCGGCTATTTTTACGCCGTACTCCAAAGCCTGTCTTTGCCCGTGCAGACCGGAAAAGGCCGGAAGAAGCGCCGGATGGATATTGATCATTTTCCCGGAAAACTCCCGGGCGATCTCCGGACCGATGATACGCATATACCCTGCACAAACATAAAGATCAGCCCCAACATCCTGCATAGCAGTAAGAAGGTCACGTTCATACTCTGCTTTTGAGGTATAATCCTTGTAATTCAGAACAATTGCAGGAATACCGGCAGTATCTGCACGTTCGATCGCATAGGCTTCCCTATTGTCGGTCAAAAGAGCAACGATTTCCCCATTGATTTTGCCTGCTGCAAGAGCATCCAGAATCGCCTGGAAATTCGATCCGCGGCCTGACGCAAGTACTGCGATACGCTTCATGATAGTTATGTGTGAGGTAGAGGGATAATTAATCTTCTCTTATAAAAGATACGGCATAACCAACGGGATAACGATCAACAGGACAAGAACATAGGAAACCGACCGGCAAATGGTGAATGCCGTTTTCTCATCCTTTCCCCGGCTGACAAACCAGGATCGCAGACTTTCACGCAGCATCTGACCGCCGTCAAACGGTCCGAGAGGCAGAGCGTTGAATATGCCGAGAAGGATATTGATCCAGGCACACCAGGAGAGGATATGGATGATCTCCCAGAAACCTGCAAAAGGAGCTGAAAGGATCGCAGGATCCGGACTGTCGACCATAAGGAAACTCAACGCGTCCGTTCCGGCGATCGAGGAGAAGGGTAAGACCACAAAGGTCAGCAGGGAACCGGCAGCCTGAAGCGGCGAGTCCGGATACATGAGTTTGTCCAGAGCATTTGTTATGGCAGACGGTTCGGAGAACGAAACACCGATAAACCCGGTGTTTTCTCCCGGAGATAAAAGACGATCAGAAAGATCCTTCGGGATCGAGGTGAGCGTAATGTCATATGTCTGAGGAGTTCCGCGATATTCTCCACGCAGGGTGATCGTCTGGTTGACCTTTGTCGCTGCAAGAACTGCGGAGATGTCGGCGAGGCTGAAAACGGATGTGTTGTCAATCGAATAAACGATCATTCCCGGCATTACGCCTGCCTCGTCGGCCGGATAGCCTTCGTACACCCCATACACGTAGGGGGACGACCCGGGGACGACGAGACCAAGAAGAAGCACGAGACCAAGGAGACAGATTCCCCCAACAACCAGATTGTTCGTGATGCCGGCCGCATAGAGTCTGAGTTTTGTTCCAAGCGAAGAGTTTGCGATGTCCTCTTCATCCGGTTCGACAAAAGCACCCACCGGGATGACGAAGGCAAGGATCCCCGTGGATCTGACTCTGATGTTTTCCGCACGCGAAAGGATCCCGTGTCCGAACTCGTGGATGATCATCGCAAAAACAAGAGCGAACCAGACGGCAAAGGTCGAGGGAACATACTCATTTATTCCCGGGATCAGGAGAAGATTCTGGGGAGCTATCGGCTCTGTATCGATGAAAAGGCTCATGAATGCCGTGAAGACAAAAAGCAGCGTAACAACGATGCCGCAGAGAATGGTCAAAATAACCCCGACATTTCCATAGATGAGAAGAAGGCGCTTCCATCCGGAAAGTTTGTCAAAAATACCGGTACGGGTCGTTTTGATCATCAGGAACGGACCCGTGAAGGAGAAGGTGTTTGGGAGAATATTGTATTTTACGATGGCGTAGCATATGCAGGCATACATCATCACTGCGATTAATACCGGAATAAGCCAGCCCAGATCCATTCTCTATGTATTGGAGGTGAAAGATTAAGAGGTTGCTTAGATGAAATCATCCAGGCCGGTCTGTGAAGATCGGTTGATGATATCCTTTACCGTCTGCCAGGATCGGCGGGCGCAGGCCGGAGCTTCGCCGTGATCACGGATATATCCGGTAAGAAAAGCGATCGTAAGGGGATCTGACGGATATCCGCTTCCGATCTCGCCGTACTCGTTTTTTAGTTCGGCAATACACCGGTCACGGGTGACTTTTGCCACAATACTTGCCGCTCCGACAACAGGAAATTTTGCGTCTGCTTTGTGTTCGGAACAGACCCCGGCGGAGATGCCGCTCAACCGAAGAACATTTTCTCCAAAACGCAAGGCATTCACATCGCATGCGTCAAGATAGATGAGATCGGGACAAAGAGCACGGACAACTTCCGCATGGCATGAAGCGGTGAATGCATTCATCGTACCCTCGCGTGAGTCGATATCAAAAGGAGTTCGCACGACCGTATATGTCTGCCATGAAGCAGTGATCTCTTCAAACAGGCTCTCGCGTTTTTTCGGGCTGAGTTTTTTGGAGTCTCTGATGTCCAGCGCCGCAAGTTCGGCCAGATCCGAAACAACAACGCCTGCGGTGACCATCGGACCAAGAACCGGTCCCTTGCCTGCTTCATCGACGCCGCAGATTTTCATCAGATACGTATATTTCAGGGAATAGATATAATACCACCAGACATCATACGTTTTTTCATGTATCTCATCATCGTTGGTCTGGGCGGTATCGGAAGAAGTCTTGCCGGGATTGCGTCGGAGAATGGACACAGTGTTGTGGTTATCGATAAGGATGAGGAGAAGTGTGCAGACATCCTTTCTCTCCACGATCTTCTGGCAATCGCCGGAAATGCAACCGATAAGGCCATTCTCGAGGATGCCGGCATTGACCGGGCCGATGCACTTGTCGCGACCACCAGCGATGATGCGCTGAATCTGATGGCCTGCTGGCTTGCGAAGAAGTATGCGGTGAAAACCCTCGTTTCGATCGTGAATCAGAAAGAACATGCTGATCTGTTCAAAGAAGTCGGCGTCAGGATCAGTGAAAATCCGGATGAGATCGTGGCACGCAGCCTGTATCTCTGGTCGGAAAATCCTGACACCCAGCTTTTGGCATCGATCGAGGGCGGCAGTATCTTCGAAGTGACGGCAAGCGAAGGGGCAAAAGGCGTGAACAGGACGGTGAAAGATGTTTCGGATATGAAGGATATGCTCTACATTGCCATTCGAAGGGGGGGCAAACTGATCATCCCGAGCGGGAACGTCACGTTTATGCCGGGCGATGTGATCACGGTTTTTACAAAGAAGGAGTCGGAAGGAAGATCTGTAGAGTATATGGACGAACTCTTTCACTAAATCAAATCACTGTTTTTCAAAAAAAGGTGTCAAAGAGGAGAGAAGACTCCTCAAAAATTAGGTTTTATCCAAGCTCGTCCCAGCCGCCTCTGCGTCTTCGAATGAAAATGATCGCGCCGACGACAACCAGGACGGAAACCACGATAACGATGACGATCGGAAGGACACTGCCGACAGCGGCAAGAGGCGAAGCAGAAGCACTTTCCTGATACGCGGTTCCGTCAGCTAATGCCTGCTCCGAGGCTTTCAGGGTCTCGTCAACATTTGGCGAACCGCCGGTGTTATAGGAGATGGCTGCGACATCATAGGTATTTTTGATACCCTGATTGGTCGTTGCGAGCAGTTTTGCTTCGGTATCCCAGCCTTTGCCGTACAATTCAGTGATGATGAGATCGACGGCGTCCGTATTTGCTTTAATAGCAGTCAGACCGGCAAGAGACAGGGCTTTTTCAGCTGCAGTCAAAGACGTGGTTGCGGCTTCCAGTTTTTTGCTGGCGACCGAAATATCTGCAGTTCCCGCGGATTTTGCCGCAGCAAGAGAGGTTTTTGCGGACTCCAGATTCGTGACCACGGAAGAGACATCGACCCCGTATGATGTATACCCGGCAACACGAGACTCAAGAGAGGTGATCTGTTCCTGTGTCGCCGCAAGCATGCCGGTAAAATCATCCGGATTATAGACCTTCTGCACTGGAGATGTATATGATGATTCAACGGAACCTCCAGAGCCAATCTGCTCTATTTTCAGGATGGTAACAGACTGGCCTTTCAAACTCTCTGGAATCAGCCCGCTCAAAGCGATATACAGAGTGACCGGCTGGTCGTAATCCAGAACGAATCCTGAGATTGTATAGGCAAAACTGGATGAGGAGAGTGTCGTAATAAGGGCGTCCTCACTGGTTTTATTGTTGACGACCGTGCCTTTGTATACATATACGGTCCAAAGCGTTGAGTCTCTAAGGGCAGTCGTCAGTTTAAGAGATCCCGACGTGCTGATACTGTCCTTTGGAAGAGATATGGTCATAGATGCAGTGACCGCTTCACCAGGACTCAAAGACCCGGACGGGTCGATCGTTGCTCCGTTCGTATACGTAAATGCCGATCCGGTGCCGATAAACATTGCACAGACCAGGAGTGCCAATAATATATATGTTATTTTCTTCATTGTGTCCTCATTCAAACAGGGGATCGATACCATCCTCAAACATCGATGAAGTGGCCCGTTCACGGGATCTCACGACCTCTTCCTTTGCTTCCTTTGCAAGCTCCATCAGCTCGCGTATGCGGGGAGCATTCCCGATCGTTGCAAGCAGAACAACAGCCGCAACATAGCCGCTGTCGACCGGATAATCGCCGCCGCGAACCTCGACGCCGGCAATATTTTCCTCGACCCAGCTCTTGGACTTCTCCACGCCTTTGCGGTCAAGTTCCGTCGGCGGGCCGGCAACCAGAACGAGAGCACGTTCGGCTGTCGAGTAATCACAGGGGAGAGTCAGCCGTCCAAGCATCGCACGGCGGACAAGGCCGATGATCTTTGCGGATTTATCCTCGCTCGAAGTTATATCGATGTGGGGCTCCTGACGTTTGTCCTTCTTGCCAAGAAGACCGCCGAGAAGGCCGCCGCCCGACTTCGATGAAGACCGGCCGCCTTTGGGGATAGCCTCGCTGATTGCATAGCCGACCGAAGAGATACCTCCGCCCCGCAGTGTATTGATGATCTCACTCGAGTCGACGACCATCTCTCCGACACCGAACTTATTCACCTCGCCGGCACGGAAAAGAACACCGAATCTGCGGACGATCTCCTCATTGAGCCGGTCGAACGCACTCTTCACACTCTCGCCGTCGTTCTTCCAGGCACTGTTGTCAAAGACGATGACATTGTCAGCCTCATTTACCAGCGTAGATAAACTTCGGGCGGCATTGAGAGAATAAAGACGCCCCTCTTCCGGAGCAGGGATGATTCCGAGAGCATAGACCGGTTCACGATAGATACGTTTTAAATGACGGCAGAGAACCGGAGCTCCGCCGGAACCCGTACCTCCGCCCAATCCGGCACAAACAACGAATGCATCGACATCATGGGTCCCGCGTTTGTCGATCGCATTGATGATCGTGTCGATCTCATCAGCCGCCACCTTGGCGCCGGTTACGTTATCGGTTCCGACCCCGTGGCCTTTGACCATTGTCTGGCCGATCAGAAGGCGATCTTCCATAGGGATGTATTTTACCCCCATCAGATCGGTCCGGGCAGTATTGATAACAATACCGCGGAAGCTCGTGGATCCTAACTTTTTGTCCTGTGCCAGGAACATATCCACGATCTTTCCTCCTGCTTGTCCAAATCCTATAAAAAACACTCGCATTTACTGTAGACACCTTTAATTGTGATATATATGTAAGTCATCGAATATATATGACTTCCATACTATACGACGACGTCTGCCAAAAACTTTCTTATCATACAAAGCTATCTTATACTACAATGAAGATAGGGATTCTCGGTTCAGGACTTGCGGGATTGTCAGCCGGCTTGCAGCTTGCTGATGATCATGAGGTCGTTATTTTTGAAAAAAATACAGTTCCCGGCGGCTGTATGTCCTCTCAGACCTACAACGACACCTATACTCTCGAAACCCTCTATCACCACTGTTTTTCCGGCGACAAAAATCTGTTTTCCCTTCTGGATGAACTCGGTCTGAGATCCGATCTGATCTGGCTGAAAGGTTCGACCGGATATTACATGAACGGAAAACTCCACCCGCTCACAACGCCTCTGGAGATCCTGAAGTATCCCTGCCTGACATTTTTCCAGAAATGCAGGCTCGGACTCTTTGTGATCAGTTCACGAAAGATCGATCTTGCTCCGCTTGACAAAATCACGGCAAAAGAGTATCTGTATGAGAAAGTAGGAGAGGATATCTATAATGCGTTCTTCGCCCCCCTGCTCACCAGTAAATTCGGATCGATGAAAAATGACGTCTCGGCCGCCTGGCTTATGAGCAGGATCGCTATCCGCTCCGACAGGGGATCTGAAGGGGAGAGGCTCGGCTATCTGAAAGGAGGATGGCACAGGCTGATCGATGCGATGACGGAAAAACTCCGGGAAAAAGGGGCGGAGATCAGACTCGGCGTTCCGGCGACCTCGCTTGCGAGGATAAATGAAAAATGGCAGATCAACGGCGAAGCGTATGACGCCGTAATTTCCACGCTCCCGCCTCAGGTGACAAACGCGTTAATGGGAAAAACATCAGACAAGCTCCCAAATCTCATGTATCAGGGAGCAGCATGCATGACCTTGGGTCTTGCCCGTGATCCGGCAAACGGCATCTACTGGACCAATATGGGAGATCCGGCCCCCTACGGAGCCGTGGTCACGCACACGAATTTCGTCCCGTTCGAATGGTACGGGGAACATGTGGTGTATCTTGCCTCCTACTTTAAAGATGAACCGGACGGGGGACTGAAAGACCGGATGATTGATGACTTCTGCAGACGTTTTTCTATAGATAAAAGCGAGATCCGTCACGCAGACCTGTACATCGACAGATTTGCCGGTCCCGTATACGTAACAGGATACAAAGATTCTATCCCTCCTGCCGATATTGGCAACAATCTGTTCATCGCAGGAATGTTTTCCCCGGAAAACTATCCGGAAAGAAGTATGGAGGGATCGATTCTGGCGGGTCTCAATGCTGCAAAATACTTAGAGGAGAACAATCTTTGAACCGCGTATCCGTCACCGCAGTCCTTCCCGTCTTCAACGATGTGGAAGCTTTGAAGACAGCCATTCCAAAATCCATCGAGACGCTCGAAGCGTACGGAAAATCCTTCGAGCTGATCATCGCAGAGGACGGCAGTACCGACGGAAGCCGCGAGTGCGTGGAAGAGTGGGAGAAAAAAGATCCGCGGGTCCGGCTGCTTCACTCAGACGAACGGCAGGGGAGAGGCAGGGCATTGAACCGGGCGCTTGCAGAATCACGCGGCGAGATTTTCTGTTATTATGATGTCGATCTGGCAACTGACATCAGCCATCTTGCAGAACTTCTCGATCACATAGAAGACGGAGCTGACGTCGCGACCGGATCACGCCTGATGAAAGACAGCAGCATCGTTCGAAGCGGCGACCGTGAGATCGCGAGCCGAGGCTATAATTTTCTGGTCAGGCTGTTCCTCGGCAGCAAACTCAATGATCATCAGTGCGGATTCAAAGCCTATAGATCCGCAGTTCTTTTGGAACTCGTGCAAAAGATCCAGGCCCCTCACTGGTTCTGGGATACGGAATCACTCGTCCTTGCACAAAAAGCCGGACTTCGGGTCGATGAGTTCCCGGTGATCTGGCGGCAGGGACCGGGAACGACCGTCAGATTCAAAGATGTGAGCAATATGGGAAAAGACATCCTGAAGATGTGGTGGAGACTGCATGTGGAAAAAAGTTAGTGCCGTTGTCATTCCAACGGTGATCGCGGCTTCTCTGCTCGGGTACATGCTTTTTCGCGTCTGGGATGAACTCCAGGGAAATCTCGAAAATATTCTTGAATCCCTGGTCCCTACCTGGCTGATCGCAGCGGTAGGCATCTGTGTTCTTGCGTGGTTTCTCCGGGGTTTTCGATACAAATACATTGTCAAACGCCTCGGAACAGAGATAGGCGTCATCTTTTCCACTGCATCCATCTATGTTTCCCAGACGGCAAACCTGATCATCCCGGCACGCCTCGGCGACTTTGTCCGGATGTTCATCCTCAAACACGAGAAAGGGATGCCCTATACGAAGGGATTCACATCGCTCATCGCTGAACGGGTGTATGATATTCTCGTACTGGCAGTTCTCGGATTGTGTTCCCTGCCGGTTTTGATCAGTCTGATCCCAAAAGAGTATGCATGGTTTATCTGGCTGATCATCTTTGTCCTGATCGCCGGCATCGCAGGAATCGTCATTCTTCTGCTCGCCAGATGGATGCATGCCAAAAACCGGATCCTGCAAAAGATCCTGGAGATCTTTGCACAGTTCAGACAGGTCTCCTCCACACCGGCATCCCTTGGGATCCTCTCGGGAACATCTGCTGTTATCTGGATGATGGATGTTCTCACCTGTTATCTGGTATGTATGATGTTGTCCGTTGAAGTTCCGTTCATGCTGGTCCTTCTGGCGATCGTGATCGGCAATCTCATAAAAGCCGTGCCGATAACCCCGGGAGGAATAGGAACGTACGAAGCAGCCCTTGCCGTAGTTTTTGAGATGGGGGGCGTTGTGCCGTTCACAGCCTTTTTGATCGCAGTGATCGACCATCTGATCAAAAATCTGGTCACGCTTGCCGGAGGTCTGATCTCACTCTATTACTTCGGCGGCTGGTCGGTGACGCTTATGAAAAAACTCTTCAAAGGCAGCACAGAACAACTCAAGGAAGAGAATGGCAGCCGTTGAATCCCAGATACTTACCGTCATCCTCTGGCTGATCATTATCAAATTCAGCCAGATCACTGTTTATCCCTATCTGAAACCTGCGCTCGGATCGATTTCCTACGGACTTGCATACCCGGTCGGGATCCTTTTACTGACGATCGGGTCCTGGTATCTTGGTCTGGCAGGCCTTCCGGTCCAGCTTGTTTTGCTGATGTTTGCCGTACTTGGCGGGTTTGCGTTCTACAAAAAACAGTATGAGCTGGCCGACCTGAAATGCATGGTCCGCTGGGACATTGTTTTTCTTGCTGCATTCGCGCTTCTGCTGACCGTCCGCTGGTTCTCTCCGGGGATCATTCCGTCCGGCGAGCGGTTTATGGATGCGGCATTTCTTGGAAGCATCATGCTTGATCCGACCGTGACGCCGGCCGATCCCTGGTTTGCCGGAGAGAGCCTGAGCATCTATTATTATCTCGGACACTGGATGATGGGGGTTTTAGGGATCCTGGCGATGGGATCGAACACCGTTGTCTTTAATCTGATGATTCCAACTGTGTTTGCCCTCGCGGCAGTTTCAGCCTACGCGATCGGCGTTCTGCTTCTGAAACGTCATCAGTGGTTCCCGATCCTGGTCCTCATCATCCCGAATGCTGCGCTGATATGGCACGCATTCACCGGAAAAGGAGTGATCGATGCATGGTGGGCATCCACACGGGTTATCGGAGAGGGGGCAACCATCAATGAGTACCCCCTTTTCTCCTTTTTATGGGGGGATCCCCATGCACATCTTCTCGCATGTTTCAATCAGCTGGTGTTCATCTGCCTGCTGGCCGTGATGATAACCAGATGGCAGGATCTGAAAGGCTGGGGAAAGTATCTGCTGATTATCCTTCTTTCCCTCTCACTTGGGACGATGCCTGCCATGAACTCCTGGGACGTCCTGATCTATGCTGCGGTGTATCTCGTTACAGCATGTCTGGTCTGGTGGAGGATCGACCGGCATCAGGTCAGAAAACTTCCGCCGTTTCTCCTCGTCCCGATCCTTTCGCTTCTCTCCTACGCGCCGTTTTTATATCAGATGCTCACGGCCGGTGAGTCAAGCGTTCAGGGATTTTATCTTGTGACGACCACATCGCCGGTGATCGAGTTTCTCGGCGTGTATCTGTTCTTCTTCGTGATCTTTGGGATCTACGGATATTCTGTTCTGAAAAAATATCCCTGGGTGATCGCACTTCCTATCCTATTCTGGCTGTCCGGCTATGCATCGCTTGGACTTGCGGTCTTTTTGATCATCCTTCTCCTGGGGAAAAAATCCTGGCGGCCTGAGATCATCTTTGGGGTGGTCGGACTTTCCATCCTGGTTTTTCTGGAGATATTCTATCTCAGGGACTTTATGGGTGATACCTACTATCGGATGAACACCGTCTTCAAATTCGGATTCTGCGCATGGTTCTTCCTTGGTATCTCCTCACTGCTGATCCTTGGGAACTGGTTCAAAAACCTCTTTGCATCGGTGGATACGAAAAAGATCTGGGCGGCAGGATGTGCGGGAGTCATCTGTTTAGCGGTGATTTTTGCCGTTGGAGGAATCAATCTTGGCTATCCCGGCGGAACGCTGGACGGAGCAGCCTGGCTTTCCGTATCCCATCCGGCGGATTATGAGGGGATCGGATTTCTGCAGAAGACGGCGGACCCTTCGTCTGTCGTGGTCGAAGCAGCCGGGACTTCGTATACGTACGGATCCAGGGTCTCGGCGGTGACCGGTTTGTCTACGATCATCGGATGGACGGGTCATGAGGTCGGGTGGCGGAGCGGTATCGGGGATATTTCTGCAAGGATAGCGGACGTGCGTGCGATCTACGAAGATCCCGCCAGAACCGTTGAGCTGATGCAGAAGTACGATGCATCGTATCTGTTTGTCGGCGAAACGGAACAGGAGATGTACACGATCGATCTCCCTCCGGAGGATCTCGTGAATGTATTCTCAGCAGAAGGTGTGGATATCTACCGGATCAGATAATACGGCCCCTTCCTGATCACCGGAATTTTCAGCGCGGTAGAGAGGATGGAAAATGACGGAGCTTCTTCTTTCAAAAACCAGAAGACCGGTTTTTTTAAACCAGGCACCGGCGTTTTACGGAATAAAATAGCCAATCCCCTCCCCTAAGCGGGATTTATCCCGGGAAAAAGATGGGATATAACGTCGTTGCTTAAGGGGAGAAGAGCATATCTCTCTGGCAAGGTGGAGCATTCTTTCGTGACGTTCATCCATATCTTTATCTCAAATTCAGACCCATAAATATAGTTACGCCAGCAACGGTTACCCCGTACGGGGGGAACAAATCGGGATATCTCCTGAGACTGTTTTGTACCTACCAGTATGACCGCTGATGAGCGATGACAGAGGGTAAAACCTCTCGAGTGAAGTGAGTAATTATGGCAAAGATTTACCAGAAGTTTGAAGTCCCAGAAGAACTTCAGAACAAAGCACTTGAAGCTCTTGAGCTTGCACGTGACACCGGAAAGATTAAGAAAGGCGCAAACGAGGCAACCAAGGCCGTCGAGCGTGGAATTGCAGCTCTCGTCTTAATCGGCGCAGACGTTGCACCCGAAGAGATCGTCATGCACATCCCCGGACTTGCAGACGAGAAGGAGATTCCGTTCGTTTTCATCAACAAGCAGGCAGACATCGGAGCCGCATGCGGCCTTGACGTCGGATGCACTGCAGTAGCAATCGTTAAAGTCGGCAAAGGCAAAGAGCTCGTAGGAGATCTTGCCGGTCAGATCAAGGCACTGAGAGGATAATTCCATGCCTGATGATGCAACGCCAGCAGAAGTAATCGAGGTCATCGGCCTTACCGGTATGCACGGAGAGGCATCCCAGATCAAATGCCGTGTCCTTGATGGCTCAAACAAGGGGCGTATCATTACCCGTAACACTTTCGGACCTATCCGTGAGGGTGACATTCTGATGCTCCTTGAAACGGAACGCGAAGCAAAGAAACTTTCCAGACGGTGACGAAAATGGTGGATACATATACCTGCAGCTACTGCGGAAAGCAGCTTGAACCCGGAACCGGGAAGCTCTTTGTGAGAAAAGACGGAGCAGTCTTCTATTTCTGCTCATCGAAATGCCAGAGCAACTATAAGCTCGGCAGAATCCCCAGACGTGTAGCCTGGACCGCAGCAGGTCGCAAGGCACGCGGTAAGGAGTGATTTAATTTATGGAACGCACCTTTGTGATGATCAAACCCGACGGTGTTCAGCGCGGACTTGTCGGCGAGATCCTGTCACGCTTTGAAAACAAGGGATTCAAACTCGTAGCCGGAAAATTCGGCGTTCTTGCTGAATCAATTGTTGACAAGCATTATGAGGAACACCTCGCAAAACCCTTCTACCCGGGTATGAAAGCATACATCACGAGTGGACCGGTCTTCCGTTTTGTCCTCGAAGGTGAGAATGTAGTTGCAACGGTTCGTAAAATGAACGGTGCAACCAACCCGACAGAAGCTAACCCCGGCACGATCCGCGGCGATTATGCTCTGTCGATCGGCAAAAATGTCATTCACGCAGCAGACTCTCCCGAGAGTGCGGCCCGCGAGATCGGCATCCACTTTACTCCGGCCGAACTTGTCTCTTACACTAAGATCGACGAGTCCGAGCTTTACGAGTAAGGCCGTATATCTGAGATATATTCTCAGCCAATCTTTTTTGCGCTGCTTTTGCCGATGAGTTTTTTGAATGAAGAGGGGACCCGCTTCAGAGAAAAAAAGCTGTATCAGCTTTTTTGAAAAAAAGAGAGAGTTATCTTCGCAGATAGTCATAGGCCGACAGAAGAGCTTTGACTCCTTCGCCGACGGATGCTGCGATCTGTTTTGCTTTGATGGAGGTCGCATCGCCGGCAGCAAAAAATCCCGGGATGTTTGTTGTGCAGTCGATATCGATGAGGATCTCTTTATTTGGATTCATGGCTGCAAAGCCTTCGAAGACCGAGGTGTTCGGGTCAAGACCGATCCCAAGGAATACGCCGTCGACGGGAAGTTTTTGTTCAGCTTTTCCCAGAAGGGCAGATACCCCGCCGGTTTTTTGCAATATGACATACTCAAGAAACTGACCGCCGCCAAACTCCGATATGGTATATCCCTTATGCAGGACCACGTTCTTCTTTGTTTTGAGCCGGTCGATGAGCACTTTGTCCGCTTTGAGCTGACTGCGAACGATCAGGTGGATCGTTGACGCGATGTCGCTTAGTTCGATTGCCATGTCGACGGCAGTATTCCCGCCGCCAAGGATGCCGACGACTTTGTCTTTGTACAGCGGACCGTCGCAGACAGTACAGATCGCAACACCTTTCCCGAGATACTCGGTCTCGCCTTTCGCTCCCGAGAGACGCGGAGACCTTCCAGTGGCCGCTATGACCGCCTTTGCAGTGTAGCGTCCCCCGGCCAGTGTTTCGATAAAGAAGTTCTCCCCGGTTTTGGAAATGCCGGTGACCACATCGTCAACAAAGATCCCTCCGGATTTTACCGTATGATCATAGATCTTTTTCATCAGCTCTTCGCCGGAGACATCCGGAACGCCGGGATAGTTTTCCACGACATAGCTTTGATTCACCATGCCGCCAATAGATCCGGCGAGCACGATCATGTCCATCCCTTTTCGGGCGCCGTACATCGCGGCCGAAAGACCTGCTGCCCCTGCACCGATCACTACCAGATCATGATATACTGCAGATACAACCGGGCTTTTCTTTTCCGGTTCCTCTCCTTTGAGAATTTCCATGATCTTTCTGGTATCGTCACCGACCACGATCTTGTCGCCGTCGATAATTGTGACCGGGACCCCCCGCTGCCCGGTTATTCTGATCATTTCAGCAGCGGCGTTTTGATCGGCGCCCACATCGATATTGGTGTAAGCTATATGCTGATTATCAAGATACGTTTTCAGTGCTTTACAGTGTGGACAGCCCGAGAGCGAGTACACAACCACTTCATGAGACATAAGCAAACATTCTGATCTTAAAGGATTAATACTATTGGTTCCAGACACCCGGAGATGAAAAAAGAGGGGAAGAGTTAATGATATTTTTTGATTTTACGTGTCTCTGATGAGACGAGGGCCTCATCCATCTCCAGCGGGGTCAGGGTGTCGATTTTTTTCACTCCTATTGCGTGAACGACAAGATCTCCTGCAAAGGCAAATCGTTTGACGATCATCCCGACGACCTGCACATTGTCCCCGACCCTGACATTGATATCAAGAGGGGTGGACCGCTGGGCAGTGATGGTTCCCGACCCGTCAAAGATCTTATATCCCGGGCGGTTGATGAACGTGCCTTTCACACTCTGGACGACACCCTCGATGCGGACGGGTTTGCCTGCCATGGAAGGGCCGAGCTGTTTTATCCTGCAGGGTTTTGCTTCAGCTTCGTATTCGGGCAGAAGTCTGAGATACTGACTTCCCACACTGTAACTGTTCACCAGAGGAATGATCAATAAACACAGAGAGAGCGGGATCCCCCAGTAAAGGAACATACCGTCGCCAGTTGCAAAAAATGACCAGACAAAGAGTGCAAGGAAAAATATGACAACAATATAGTGCATTGGAGCCAAGCTGATTTTTACGCCTTTTATTTTCATGAGAGACACCGGTCGTTAGTGATAGTGCTATTTCTTAGGTTAAATAGATGCATGTCTTGTATCATGCAGGAAAAGAAAAAGAGATGGTTTGGATAAGATGCGTGGAATCACGCAGAACTTATCTTATTTTGCTTCACAGAGTGCACAGATTTCTGACTTGTAGCAGTAGTAGTAGACGATTGCCATGAAAATGACAGCACCAACAATGTTACCAAGGGTAGCCCAGATAATGTTGTTCGTCCACATGCCGACCCAGTTCAGATTTGCGACAGTGTTTCCGGTAAATCCGTTTGTCATGATTGCTGCCGGGATGAAGTACATGTTTGCAACACAGTGTTCAAATCCGGAGGCAACGAAAGCCATGATCGGGAACCAGATTGCAAAGATCTTGGAGATTACATCATCAGCTGCGAGGGCGAGGAAGATAGCAAGGCAGACGAGCCAGTTACAAAGGATACCTTTGAAGAAGCAGGAGAGAATGCCCATTGCTCCGGTGTAGGAAACCTTGGCAGCTCCGATAGCGATAGCACGGGTACCAAATGCGGTGACCGTGGCAACGCCTGCTGCGTCCCATGCGGTGTACGGACCATAGGTGACAAGGAATGCCATGAAGACGGATCCGATAAGGTTACCGATGTAGACAACAACCCAGAGATAAACAAGCTTGCCGATACCGATCTGTCCCTGAAGAAGTGACATCGGGGCAAACATTGCGTCACCGGTAAAGAGTTCTGCTCCGGTTAAAACAACGATAATTAAACCAACTGGGAAAAGAGCACCAGTTACGAACTGTCCTAAACCTGCGCCCCAGACTGCTGCGACACCGGTCGATCCAACTGTTGCAAGGGCAGCACCCATTGCAATATACACACCTGCAAGAAATGCGCGAACCAGCATGTTGAATGCTGGAAGGTTGCATTTACCTTTGCCGGCCGTTCCAATTTTGACGCATACCTGCGCCGGACTGAATGTGACCATAAATAAACACCTCACAACCCTGCCGGGAAAATACCTGACCGGGTTGCGTTATTTTCAGATTGGAGTAGTTCCTATTTAAATCATACCAAATGATATGAAGAATCATGATAAACTGAGAGGACATAAATTTTATCAGGTTAACTACATTAAACAAAATAACTGTTTAAGTAAATTTAAATATATTGACACATTGGATTTTCCCGAATGCGCGGAAAACACAGTCTGAAAATAAGCGCCGGGAAACTGACGAAACAAAAACCTTATTTACATTCCATCATATCCGGCAAAATCCGCCCGAGATCCGCATCGCTGAAACGAAAAAACTACCGTATGTCGAAGATGAACAAGGGCCGAAAGAAAAGGAGGTATTGTGAAAGTACGCCTGGAAAAGTATCCAGGTACACCTATTTCTCAGATAATTTACCATGATCCGAAGCGTTCGAATGCAAAGACGCTTCGCGCGCGAAGAAAAAAGAGGGAAGATCCCGTTTTCGCTCCTCCTCTTTTCTGAAAAAGCCGATGCATTCCACCGTTGACAAGACAAAAGAAAAATGAGAGTGAAGAGAGAAAAAGCGGCTATGCTTTGCCCCTCGTGGTTTCTGCACATAACGTGCAGATCTCCGACTTGTAACAGTAGTAATAGACGATCGCCATGAAAACCACTGCTCCAACGATGTTGCCAAGCGTTGTCCAGATGACGTTGTTCGTCCACATCCCGATCCAATCCAGATTTTCTACAGTGTTTCCGGTAAAACCGTTCGTGATGATCGCTGCAGGGATGAAAAACATGTTTGCAACACAGTGTTCGAATCCCGAGGCCGCAAAGGCCATGATCGGAAACCAGAGAGCGGCGATCTTCGATATCACATCATCCGCGGCAAAACCGAGGAACAACGCAAGACACACAAGCCAGTTACAAAGAATCCCTTTGAAGAAACAGGAGAGAAGGCCCATCGTTCCGGTGTAGGCGACTTTGGCCGACCCTATCTGGATCGCACGAAGACCAAAACTCGTCACCGTTGCGGCGCCGAGCGCATCCCACGAAGAATATGGCCCGTAACTGACCAGAAACGCCATGAACACGGATCCGATAAGATTGCCGACATAAACGACAACCCACAGATAAATGAGTTTGCTCATTCCTATATGACCCTGAAGGATCGCCATCGGAGCAAACATCGCATCGCCGGTAAAAAGTTCTGCGCCGGTGAAGACGACCAGCATCAGCCCAACCGGGAAGACCGCACCTACGATGAATTGAGCGATCCCCGGACCGAAAATGTTTGCAACACCGGTCGAACTTACTGTTGCAAGCGTAGCGCCCATTGCCACATAGGCGCCGGCAAGAAATGCACGAACCAGCATATTCAATGCCGGAAGACTGGTTTTTGTAACACCAGCGGTTCCAATTTTTACGCAAACCTGCGCAGGACTGAATGTAACCATAATTTTACCCCATTCACAATTCAGTCATAAAACCCGATGTGATGTGTTTATACCCGGTATGAATGAGCAGATATATCAATCATTCTTTTTGACATGATTAATCATGATAAATGCAGGTTCCGGAATTTTCCATTCGTTTGGCCCGTCCGTACAGCCATATGCGGGGCCCCTTACGCTAACATTAAGCGTTTGGAAAAACCACTCCATATGAATGAAGAGTGGATACAACACAATAAGCACAACCGGATCCGGGGGACGCGCATGAGATTTCTGAAACTCATATCCGTTGAAGAGGCGGAAAAAATCCTTCTCTCGCTGGGAAAACTCCTGCCCGCCGAGTACGTTCCTCTGGAAGACGCCTGCGGACGGATCCTCGCAGAACCAATAACATCTCCAGAAGATATCCCCGGATTTGACCGCTCCATCAAAGACGGATACGCCGTTCGGTCCCAAGACACGCTTGGAGCAGGAGAAAACAAACCAAAGCTTCTGAACATGACCGGCAGGATCGCGATGGGGGAGAACACCGCCGGACCTATCGGAGAAAAAGAAGCAAAATATATCCCGACCGGCGGCGTCATGCCCAAAGGAGCCGACGCCGTAATAATGCAGGAACACACAGAACTCGCCGGCGACGTGCTTCTTATCAAAACAGCAGCCAGCCCGGGTCTGGATGTCCTGAAATACAATGAGGACTTTTCGAAAGGAGAAAAGGTATTCCCGGCCGGCCACAAAATAACCGCACAAACAGCCGGCGTTCTTGCAGCCTTCGGATGCGACCCGGTCCTGGTCAGAAAACGTCCGGCAGTCGGGATCATCTCGACCGGAAATGAACTGGTATTGCCCGCGGATACGCCAAAATTCGGGCAGATACGCGACACGAACACCACACTCATCAGATCGTACATGACGGAACACGGAGCAACCCCCGTCTTTTACGGCATCATCAGGGATGATGCAGAAGCATTGACACCAATCGCGGCCAAAGCAGCCGCCGAGTGTGATCTCGTCATTCTTTCCGGCGGCAGTTCGAAGGATGAAAAGGACGTCACTTCACGCGTCATCGAGACCCTGGGAAAAGTCCATGTCCACGGCGTATCCGTCGCTCCCGGCAAACCCACGATCATTGGAAGCATAAACGACGTCCCGATCCTGGGTCTGCCGGGTCATCCCGCTTCGACCTATATGATCACTACACTCTTTGCCGGCCCTCTTCTCGCAAAAATGACGGGAGCAGTGGAAAAACCGCGAAAAATCAGCGCACCCCTTGCCATGAGTTTTCCCTCCGAAAAAGGAAGAGAGGATCTCGTCAGAGTCAGAGTCACAGAAAACGGCGAAGCAGCACCTGTCCTTGGAAAATCCGGCCTTTTGCATACGCTTGTTCAAAGCGACGGCTATATCCGGGTCCCGGCAGGCCGTGACGGATGTGAAAAAGGGGACATTGTGGAGGTATTATTATGGTAAAACGTTATCTTGATGAGATCAGTCTGAAAGATGCAGTCGATATTGTCAGAAAAACGCCGGCTGTCGTCGGATCACGGGAGATGAACCTCCTTGACGCCTGCGGACATATCCTCGCACAATCCATATACGCGAAGTACTCGGTTCCGGAAGTTCCCACAGCAGCAATGGACGGGTTTGCGGTCCTCGCAAAGGAAACGGAATCGGCATCAGACCAGACCCCGGTCACCCTCACAAACTTTGACCGGGTGAACACCGGAAACGTCGTCAAAAAAGGATTCGATGCGGTCATAAAAATCGAAGACACCTGGTTTGTTGATGACGATCCAAAAGAGATCGTCATCAGGAAAAATGTCAATCCCGGATCATACATCAGACCGCCCGGGGAAGACATCCGCAAAGGTCAGCTCATACTTCCCGCAGGAGCAAAGATCCTTCCGTTCAACATCGGCGCTATCGCCTCGTACGGGATCACCTCGATCAAAGTAAAACGAATCTGCATCGGGATCATTCCGACAGGATCAGAACTGATAACTCCCGGAACGCAGCCGGCTCCGGGACAGGTGGTCGAGAGCAACACACTGATGGCTGAAGCATATCTCCGTCAGTTCGGCGTCGATGTGATCAGATATCCTCCCGTGACCGATAACCGCGTACTCATCCGCGGAGCGCTGGAAAAAGCTGCGGATACGTGTGATATCGTCATCATCTCAGCCGGTTCATCGGCCGGGACAAAGGACTTTACGGCCTCGGTGATCAGCGAATTGGGAAAACTGCTTTTCCACGGCCTGGCCATGAAACCCGCGAGGCCTGCGATGTTTGGGATCGTAAACAAAAAACCGGTGTTCGGAGTCCCGGGCTATCCTCTGGCGGCCCAGAGCGTCCTGAGAATACTGGTCGCCGAACTTTTAGAAAGCTGGGGATGGACCGGGCCGGAAAAAAAGACGATCCCCGTCGTTCTCGGCTCGACAGTCGCCTCTGAAGGAGGTATCGACGAGTTCAGTCTCTACGCCGCCGCGAAAATCGGGGGCCGGTACACGGCGATCCCCCTTTCCCGCGGATCAAGCGTCCAGATGGCCGGGATACGAAGCAACATCATTGTCCACATCCCCCTCGGCGTTGAAGGATACGAAGCAGGAGAAACGGTCGATGCAGTACTCCAGGTCCCGGAAGAGGAGCTGGAGCAGACGGTCCTTATTGCCGGAGTATATGATCCGGCGCTCGACCGCCTTGCCGAGAAGTGTATGCTTGAAGGGATCAAGATCCGGCTTGGACCCGCCAGCGGGGTTGCCGCCCTTATGCTTCTGAGAAAAGGAGCCTGCCATCTTGCATCAGTAGCAGCGGAGGATGACTGCACGTTCTGCGGAGACGAGTACACCGCAAAAACGTTCGGGCAGCTGAACGTAGTAACTAAAAAAGAGATCACCGACAAAAAGGTGGAAAGAGTACTGGCCCTTGCTGCAGAGATCTAGATCTCTTCCAGATATTTTTTCAGAGCCGGCCAGTCACGGATCTTGATCAAAGCTTCCGCTTCTTTTCTCTCCGGAACATTCAGGCATTTGGCTCCAGAAACAGCGTCGGAGAGTTTTGCGATCCTGACCTCTCTGACATCATTGTCACCCTCTTTTACCACCTGGGCCAGCTGCTCAAGGAGCAAAACCGCATCAGCTGCTTTTGTTTTTGACATAAATGATACTGGCACCGATGAGAATATAATAGATTCTATCAGGGTAAAAAAGAACAATTCAGGTCAAAGACCTGAAGTTACATACTTTCCAGAGCCTCGATGCCGAGAACACCAAGAGCCTGATAAAGAGTATTTCTGCACGCATCAACAAGGGTGAGCCGTGCATCCCGGACGTTTCCTTCTGCCTTCAGGACCGGAGCAAACCGGTAGAAGGAGTTGAAAAGATCCGCGAGATCGCGAACATAGGTTGCGAGGAGATGCGGGCGGAGTTCCACCACGACTTTTTCGAGAACAAAGGGGAACTGTGCGATGTGTTTTGCCAGAGCAAGTTCATAGGGATCAGAATAGGCATAACACTCGGTAAATCCGCCGTCAGCACGCGCCTTTTCCAGGATCGAACAGGCTCTTGCATGAGCATACTGGATGTAGGGGGCACTCTGACGTTCGAAATCGAGGGCCTCCTTCCAGTCAAAGACCGTCGATTTTTCCGCAGAGACCTTCACGATATCATAACGGACCGCGCCGACGGAAACGGCGGCGGCGATTTTTGCCCGTTCTTCTTCGCTGAGTTCCGGCCGGCGGACGGTTACCTCCTCCATCGCACGTTTCGTTGTCTCGGCGATCAGCTCATCCGCGGTGATGAAAACACCGCCCCGGGTCGTCATGGAACCTTCCGGAAGGGAGACGAACTCGAAGTGGACGATCTCCGGCGGCTGTTCCCCGATAAGTTTCAGCGTCGTCTGCAGCTGAGCTCCGATCAGTTTGTGGTCGGCGCCGAGAACATCGATGCTTCTGTCGCACTGAGCGTTTTTCCAGAGATGGAAAGCAAGATCACGCGCTGCATAGACGGATGTCCCGTTGCTCCGGCGAAGCACATATCTGTTTCCAAATCCTTCTCCGGAAAGATCGAGGTACATCATCTGTCCTTCGTGATGAACGGTCGGAAGTTTTTCGATCCGGTTCAGGACATCCTGCATCGAACCGTTCCAGAGGAAGGTGGTCTCCCGAACGAATTTGTCATGGACGACATTCATCGAAGAAAGGGTCTCTTTGATCCCGTCAGCGCAGATATCCACTGAGTCATGGAAGAGCTTCACGGTCTCGGGATCACCGGCTTCGATCTTTTCCATCATTGAATCGAACTCAGGTTCGATCTCGGGTTTTGCCTTCGCGATCCTGTTTGCCTCGACGTAATGACGGACGATATACTCGTCGCCTTTTTCTCCGGGAAGACGGTCGTAATGAAGGTTTTTGACTCCCCAGGCAACGATCGCGATCTGACGGCCCATATCATTGAGATAATACTGTGCCTCGACCGGGTAGCCGGCTTTTCTGAATGCGCGAACGAGCGTGTCGCCGATCACCGTGTTTCTGATATGACCCACATGCAGAGGTCCGTTCGGATTTGCGCTGGTATGTTCGATGATGACCTTCTCGTTCCGTACAGGCAGCGTTCCGTAATCAGGGCTGCGGGCTGCGCGAACGGATTCTGCCACATATTCCCCGCCAAAGACGAAGTTGATGTAGGGACCTTTGGCTGAAACTTCGATGCCTTTTGCATCGGGTCTTGCCGAGATCGCGGCGACAAGCTCGCCGGCGATCTGTGCAGGATTCTTTCTCTGTGTTTTTGCAAGAGCAAATGATACGGTGGAAGCAAGATCGGCGTGATCCCCTCCGTCGGTGATCATAACATCTTCCAGACCTGTGACTTCACGAAGCAGGCCGATTGTTTTCTCAATATATTCACGGTACATATTACATCCCTGTTGGATAGCGGAGAACGGCCGCGATTCCGCCGAATGCGGAGTAAAGCATTGCTCCTTCCTCGAAATCTTCTGAAATGATCTCGACTCTGGTGTTTGATGCATCGGCAAGTTCAGTCAGCTCGTCGATGATATCGGCTTCTTTGCTGAGAGCGAGCGGAGACTGACACTTCGGGCAGTAACCAAACGGCAGATCTTTTGCTTTTTTACCGGCTTCGATCTTCACGGTCTTGACTTCTTCATAGCCGCAGTTTCGGCAATTCAGCGTGAGACGGACTTTTCGCAGTTTTTCAGAAAGAAGCAGGGTGTCGACTGCCCCGGCTTCCAGATTGAGCCGGACACTGTCCTCACCATACGCGGCGGCTCCGTTCTCTTTGATGAGTTCTTTGAAGAACCGGGACATCTCCGCTTTTTCATCCATGATGCCGACGCCGCGAAGAGCTTCCTGGGCATTGTCCACGAGTTCGCGCAGACCGAACTCATTGGTATAGGAGGAGTCGAAGAGACCGATGATCCGTTTCTGGACTTCGTGATGAAGGAAGTTGCCTGCAGCGAACTCCTCTTTGGTCGGCATCGGGCCGCCGATCAGCACACCCTTGAACTTCTCAAAGAAGTTCGGTTCGGCAAGGAAGGCGGCCGATGCGCGTTCACCGACTTTGCTGTAGAAGTCATGGATCGCGATAAGTCTGAGACGCTCGAAACGAACGCTGGACTGACCGCCTTTTCTCTGTTTACCCGGAACTGTGGAGTGGGTGCCGTTGATCGGCTCGATGTGGGTGCCGCGGAGAAAACCCCAGTAAGCCTCACGGCGGTCGAGAACCAAGAGTCCGTAGACGTATTTGTCATCGAGCATCGCCTTGAGCGGCTCCAGTTCAAACGTTGAACTGCACCGGTAACTGTAGGTCTGGATGACCTCCGGCGGTTCGACGATGATGGATTCCAGATCGGTTTTATCTCCGCCCACGTTGATCGCACCGCAGAAAACGGCCATGCCGTTTGGCGGCGGGTTCTTGAAGTATTTCAGCCGTGCGAGGATCGAAGAGAGAGCACTCTGGACGTTTGACCTTGTCTGTTTGCTTTTGATGTTTGCACACTGACCGTATTCATCGCGAAGCTGGGCGGTTACGTCATAGATCTGCTTGTCCGGCGGGATATAGAGAGAGATCAGTTCAGTTCCCGATCCCTCTTTTTCTTCTAACCGTTCCAGTGATTTTTTGAACTCATATCGCTTTCGTGCTTCGTCTTTTTCGATTTCGTGCTGGGAATGTTCCTCTGCCATTGTATATACAACCCTTTACTATCCGGCAGTAAACCGGCGGTAGAATGTGGTGTATTATTGGAGGTGAGAGGTGATTAAATATCGGGTCGGGAAATCAGCCGGATCTCCGACGTGAAAAATAGTAACGCTCATTACACCTTCTGCTCAATAAAATAAGTTATGAAAAAAGGTTATGGGTTAATACTGGGCATCACAGCATTTCTGATTCTGCTGATCGCTCCAATTGATCCTGCCATGTTGCCGGTCCCCGCGCGTCTCGCCGCGGCAGTAACGGTAATGATGGCCATTTTTTGGATTACCCAGCCGATCCCGATCGAGGCGACGGCCCTCATACCCCTGGTCGCGTTTCCGCTTCTCGGGATACTCAAACCCGCTGAGGCGGCAGTTCCCTATGCGGATAAGGTGATTTTCCTCTTCCTCGGCGGTTTTATCATAGCCATGTCGATGCAGAGGTGGGGACTCCATAAAAGGATTGCATTGAAAATAATCAATATTACCGGGACGAGTCCAAAGCGTCTCATTCTCGGATTTATGATTGCTACAGCGTTTCTTTCGATGTGGATGTCAAATACCGCGACCGCGATGATGATGATTCCTATCGCGATCGCAATAATTGCGACGGTCCTGCCGACAAAAGTCTTCGCGGATATGGAAGCTCCCCACAAAGCGTTTGCCGGCTGCCTTGTTCTCGCGGTTGCTTATGCGGCCGGTGTGGGAGGCATCGGGACCCTCATCGGAACGCCGGCTAACGGCATCCTGGCCGCACAGATGGCGCTCATTTTCCCGCAGAGTACGCCGATCGACTTCTTTACCTGGATGGAGTTTGGAGTTCCGTTCGTTATCGTGATGATTTTTGTGATCTGGCTCTGGCTTACAAAAGTCGCATACAGAAAAATGCCGAACGTGCTGGTCAATGCGAAAGAGGCGCTGGATAAAGAGGTCAAAGAACTCGGACCGATGTCGCGCGGAGAAAAAAACACCCTCTTCGTTTTTGTTCTGACGGCACTCTGCTGGATCTTTGCTAAAAGCAAAGATTTCGGCGCGTTCACTCTTCCCGGCCTGGATGTGTTCATCCCCGGAATCGACGACTCGACGATCGCGATCTTCGGTGCGCTTCTTTTGTTCTTCCTGCCGATCAGCTGGAAAAAACAGGAGTACACCATGAACTGGCAGTGGGCAGTCCGCATCCCCTGGGGGATCCTTCTGCTCTTCGGCGGAGGTATGTGTCTTTCGGCTGCGTTTATCAAGAGCGGCCTCGCGCAGACGATCGTGGGATATCTGGATGTGCTCAACGGGGTCCCGATCCTGCTCATCGTTCTCGCCATAGCGATTTTGGTCACGTTCCTGACGGAACTTACCTCTAATACTGCGATAGCTTCGGTGATGATGCCCATCCTCGCAGTTACGGCGATCTCCCTTTCGGTGAATCCGTGGATCCTTATGATGACGGCTGCGGTCTGTTCATCGCTTGCATTCATGCTTCCGGTAGCCACCCCTCCAAACGCGATCGCCTACGGAACAGAGTATGTGGAGATGAAGGACATGGTCACCGCCGGATGGTTCCTCAATCTGATCGGTGTTGTGATATTCACCATCTTCGTCTTCACGATCGTGTTATGGGCATTCGGCATCACGATCGATCTTCCGTCCTGGGCGCTTGTATCGACCGTGAAAATCTGATCTTTTTTTTGGATCTTTCAATAGCCAATTTTTTTTACGCAGAAACAATTCAACGCCGGGGAATCATACCTCAAATACAAAGTGATCCGGCCATTCTTATCCGCATGCAAAAGGGATGAAGCCGCCTCAGAGCAATGATCACTAAAAAAAGCAAAAAACGAATGGACCCGGCGGGATTTGAACCCGCGGCATCTACGTTGCGAACGTAGCTATCTACCCCTGATATACGAGCCCGGGAAATATCTCTATAATATAGGACAAAGTCCCTTTTAACTTTATGGTCTTGCAGCTTCAGCTGCGGGAAAAAATATTCAGCGAGATCATAAAATGATCTCGATATCCAGCTGTTCTGCCAGTTCTTTGTATCTGTTTCGGATCGTCACTTCCGTCACGCCCGCCACGTCCGCAACTTCGCGCTGGGTCCGGCGTTCTCCGGAAAGGATCGAGGAGATGTAAATCGCAGCGGCGGCAACGCCCGTTGGCCCCCGTCCGCTGGTGAGTTCACGCTCTCCTGCCTGTTTCAGGATCTCCATCGCACGTGACTGGACCTCGCCTTTCAGCCCAAGGCCTGAACAGAACCGCGGAACATAGTCGCCGGGAGAGGTTGGAAGAAGTTTCAATCCAAGCTCACGGGAGATGAACCGGTAGGTCCTGCCGATCTCTTTTCTGGAGACACGGGACACTTCCGCGATCTCGTCGAGCGTTCGCGGAACATTGCACTGACGGCAGGCTGCATATAGCGCAGCTGCTGCCACACCTTCGATACTTCTTCCGCGGATCAGATTCTTATCAACGGCATCACGGTAAACGACTGCGGCCGTCTCGCGAACATTTCGCGGAAGACCGAGAGCCGAGGCCATTCGATCGAGTTCGGAAAGTGCGAACGCCAGATTACGCTCGGTCGCGTTCGAAACTCTGATACGGCGCTGCCATTTTCTCAGACGGTACAACTGTGCCCGGTTCTTGGATGAGATCGCTCTTCCGTAACTGTCCCGGTTTCTCCAGTCGATCATCGTGGAAAGACCCTTATCGTGGATCGTAAAGGTCATCGGCGCACCGACACGTGACCTCTTCATCCGCTGATCATGATCGAACGCCCGCCATTCCGGCCCGCGATCGATAAAATCATCATCCAAAACAAGACCGCAGTGCTGACAGACAAGCTCCGCACGTTCATAATCATGAACGAGCTGCTTGCTCCCGCACTCCGGACAAACGGTCGCGGTCGCATCGTTTCCGCCCTGCTTCTCCTTCTCCTTTGTTACAAGCGTCGTCTCCTGACGCTGTTTCATTTTTTCTCTATCCGCTCGCAGCTGTTTCAGTTTTTCAATTTCAGTTTCCATGATTATAAGGTCCTTTTCGATCTACGGATTAACGCCTGTTTGCACGCATATCGCGGCTATATTTGTGAGATGAATTTTTTCTGGGTTTTTCCGGTCTGGTTTCGGGGATAACATACAGCTTGTCTCCTGCATGTACACCAAAAGCCGAATCCTCCCCGCATAACACGGTCAGGTACGGACGGGAAACACTCCCATAAAGGTCAACAATTTTTCCAACAGATCTGCTTTGTTCATCTGCAACCTCTGTATACAGAGGAGGAAGCTGACCAGCATCACTTTCAACAATCAGTAACCGCCTCCCGAGACGGGATACAACATTCCCTGCAATTTTCACAAATCAAACCTCGATGATCACCAATAAGGCGGTCAGGCAACCCGTGGAGTTCAAACCACAGAGTATTTATGCATAATATAATGCGTAAGAAGTACTATAAATACATTCCCCACAATACTAAAATAGAAATTAGGGAGAAAGGATCTCGGCGGACGTAAGGGAAAGAACCTTTTCTGCCTCGTCTTCATTCATCCCCGCCCCCCGGGCGACCAGACCGCGCATTTTTTCGGTAATTATATCATCCGGACCATGGATATCCGACTGGACCACGACTCCGGCCCCCGCGCGGCGCGCAGACGCAAGAACATGACCGTTTGCCCGGTTGTGCCCCCCTCTTGAAGTGATCTCCAGAAACACCCCGTTCTTCGCTGCAAGCAAAGCCTCTTCGTCAGTGATCATTCCCGGGTGAGCGAGGATATCCACATCCGGACAGGTCACCGCCGCCAGATTCGTTCCGGGAGCCACCGGTTCGGTGACCGTTTCCCCATGCACGATCACCACTTCCGCGCCAAGCGATCTGGCATACTTTGCAAGACCCGCGATCTCGGACGGGGGAACATGCGTGATCTCGACACCGGTAAACAGCTTCACCCCATACAGTTCCGCAGACCTCTTCACCTTTTTCTGAGCTGCAATCAGATCCTCCACATTCGAATAATCAGCGTGATCGGCGATCCCCATCTCCGTATATCCGGCCGCCGCCATCCGGCGGATCAGCTCCGTCGGGATCAGTTCGCCGTCGCTCATCGTTGTATGACAGTGGAAATCGTACATTTACTTCCCGCCGAGTTTTTGTGCGACTTTCGTCAGAAGGGCCTCTTTGGATCCGGCATACTCCACCTGGATGCGCCCCCCGGACTTATGCCATTGAGCCGGGTGATGGGCATCCCGTTCCTCTGCAAGAACCGGGATCCCGCAGACTTTTGCCGCGCGGGAGATCATAGCCATATTCGGGGCGGAAACAGCCAGACTCTTTGCTACGCGCCGGCCCCCGGCACGGGTCAGGGAAGCATCAAAGTAGCACGGATAAAGAAAACGAATTGCCATTAGAAAGTACTGTATGCTGTGAAAGCCAAAATGGCTTTCGTGCCTCTCCGGCCGTACGGCCGAACGGAGGAACAGGCGGACCTGTGTCCACATACTAAATCAAAATATCGTATGACGCAATCACACTTGAAAAGACATGCGTATCTATAAACATAAAAAACCACAATACTATATTATGCATCACGTGGATGTTCACATGGAAGCCGAGATTTACGGCGCAAACAACCGTCTGGCCGAGCACAACGCAGAACACTTCAAAGCCCACAATGTCCGTGCATTCGACCTTCTCGGCGCGATCGGATCCGGCAAGACCTCTTTGATCGAAAAACTCGTTCCTGAACTCAAATCCCGGGGAAAAGTCACGGCAGCAATTGCAGGAGATGTGTATGGTGATGATGATTTCCAGCGGATCATCAAAACCGGCATCATCGCATTCAACGCAAACACCGGCAAAGAATGCCATCTTGACGCCCACCTTGTCCACCATGCGCTCGACCACATGGACCTCGATGACGTCGATATCGTCTTCATCGAAAACGTCGGAAACATGGTCTGCCCGACCGATTTCAAACTCGGCGCGGAGAAACGCATCGTCGTCATCTCGACCACCGAAGGCGACGACGTCGTCAACAAACACCCGATGATGTTTCGGGACTGTCAGATCGCGATCATCAACAAAGTCGACTTAGCAGAGGCGGTCGGCTGCAATGTCGAGAGAATGATTCAGGATATCAAACGCTACAATCCTGAGATGCTCATCATCAAAACCAACCTGAAAAAAGGGGAAGGCGTCAAAGAGATCGCCGATGTCATTCTTGCCTAAACGAATTTAAATATCGGTAGAACCAACACATATAGGACTCTGGAAGAGACTGATGTCTGAGATACTCAGACGTTGATCAGAGATACAAATTTAGGAGATATTAAACAAAATGCTTTGGCAAGGTAAATCAGTAAGAAAAGCGACCGGAGGTCGTTATCATGCATCCCGCGGAAAGAAAAGGTTCGAGATCGGCAGATCCCCGGCTGATACCATCATCGGGATCACCCGCGTAAAGACCATTCGCGTGACCGGCGGCAACACCAAGGTCCGCGCACTCCGCTGCGAGTTTGCAAACGTCAGCGACAAGAAGACCGGAAAAGTTCAGAAAGTCAAGATCAACTCTGTTGCAGAAAACGCAGCAAACCCGAACTACGTCCGCCGTAGCCTCATGACCAAGGGAGCAATCATCACGACCGAACTTGGTAAAGCCCAGATCGTCAGCCGCCCGGGTCAGGACGGCGTTATCAACGCGATCCTGATCGAATAAAAATATAGAGATCATCTCTTTACCACATTCATTTTTTCGTCAGGCGGTGAAACTGCCGCCAGATTCGGTTTTGAAATTA
>Ga0265294_10001070_pt1 | contig 37088 bp, 35 predicted proteins | sample MunlanPumphouse3_FD_192504 | JGI IMG/M metagenome (GOLD analysis project Ga0265294, IMG submission 192504) | Groundwater microbial communities from a municipal landfill in Southern Ontario, Canada - Pumphouse #3 | ecosystem: Environmental > Aquatic > Deep subsurface > Groundwater | place... | reverse complement strand
CATCGGCCTTGCCGTCATGCCAGACAATGTCGACCGCTTGCCCTCGTTTTAGTTTTTTTGCTGAGATCACCGGGACGCCATCCTTGTCTCTTACAAGCGAATAACCGCGGTTCAACACCGACAGAGGTGACAAGGCCAAAAGCGTCTCATGTCTTTTGTCACGGCGGGCCGTTTGGCGTTCCAGCTGGATGCGCATCGTCTGTTCTGCCCGCTGAACTGCGCTTTGCAGTTTATTTTCTTCATGCGCCCATAATTTCTCCCAAATGGAGGAAAGACGGTGGTTCAAAAGTTCACGTCGTGCTAACTGGCGTTCCACAATGGCTTCAGGGCGTGAGAGCACAGGACGTCCTGCCAAGGGGCGCAGCCTATGACCCGCGTGCTCGATCGCCTTGTACATCTGCTGTTCCATGGAGGAGGTCAGCTGCTCAATGCGAAAAAGCAGTTCCGCTTTCACGGGGACCGCAAGCTCCGCCGCCGCCGAAGGCGTCGGCGCGCGAAGGTCCGCCGCAAAATCACTTAAGGTAAAGTCGGTCTCATGCCCCACCGCCGAGATCACCGGGATATCGGATGCCGCGATCGCGCGCGCGGTCAGCTCCTCATTAAAGGGCTGCAGGTCAAGCAGTGAGCCCCCGCCCCGACCGACAATGAGGACATCACCTAATTTCAAGAAATTGGCAAGTTCGATGGCGGCCGCGATCTCGCGCTCCGCCCCCGCCCCCTGCACCGGCACCGGAATGAGAAGCAGGGAGATACCGGGAAAACGCCTTTGCAATACATGGATGATATCCCGAATCACCGCGCCTGCCCCTGAGGTGATCGCGACAATGCGCTTTGGGATATAGGGGATTTTCTTTTTGTTGGCAGGATCAAACAGGCCTTCTTTTTCAAGCGTTTCTTTGAGTTTCAAAAAACGCTGGTAAAGATCGCCCAACCCCTCCTCTTCTGCCGCGTCCACGATCAGTTGAAAGCGCCCTGTTTTGTCATACAGGTTCGGTTGGGCCATGAGCACGACCTGCATACCGTCCCGCATCGTTTCGGGTGCGTTACGAGCGGCCTGACGAAAGAGGACGCAGGATACGGCGGCATCTTCATCTTTTAAGGTGAAATAGGAATGCCCTGAAGGATATTTTTTCAAACCCGAAATCTCGCCACGCACGCGAATCCTGCCAAGCACAGGATCCTGGGCGAGCAGTTCATTCACTGCGCGATTCAACTCAAGGACCGAATATACTTTGTTCATGCTCTATTCGTATTCTTTGCCCGCGTCATGGACACGTTTTTTCTCATGCTTCTCAATACTTCCCAAGACCGCATTTATAAAGGATCGCGACTCATCCGTGCCGTATTCATTGGCAAAGATCACCGCCTCAGAAATGGCGATTTCGGCCGGAACATCGTCGTCAAATAACAATTCGAACACAGATAGCCGCAAAATGGAGAGATCAATCAACAACTGCCGCTCCATCGTCCAGCCTCGAAGATAGCGGCGGATGATCTCGTCGATGGCCTCGCGGTTGTCGCGTACGCCTGTCACCAGGCGGTCGAAATAGGAAAGATCTTCTTCATCTTTAATCGGATCCGACAGGAACAAATACTCCCGCTGCGCCAGATAGTCATCGGGGCGTATTTCAAGTTGGTAAAGAAATTGGAACGCTCGTTCGCGCGCTGTGTGACGGCTCATATAGGTCCTTTGTTATCGAAACATTCCCGGAGGAAGTATTTTGTCAATGAGTTTTCGAATCGCGTCGCGGTCTCTTAGGTATCGGAAACCGACAAAGTAACCCGCCACGGTCAACAAGAGGATAAACAGGAGTTTCCAAAACCCCAATACCATCCAAAGCACTGCGATCACAAAGGCGATCAGCGCGCCTGTGACCCCGGGCGAAAATGAAAAGCGCGATTCATCCCGATTCGCTTTATCCGGCGGATCATGTCTGTTCATAGATTAACGCTCCACCCTGGGCGCGATGGCTTCCACGCGGCTGACCCGGACTTCCACATTTTCAACTTCAATTCCCGTGTATTTTTCGATGTCTTTTTTCACCCGCTCCTGCACACGCGCCATCATCATGGGGATTTCCACATCTGAATACACTTGGCAGATCATGCGGACGGAAAGTTTCCCGCCGCGGGAAGGCGAAATTCTCGCCTTGGCTGACTTCACGCCTGACTGCGCGATTTTTGCGGAGTTCAAGGCGATGTTTTCAATGGCTTCGACACCGATCTCAATCGCGCCGATTTCATTGGCGCGAATGCGAGTCTTGCGAAGGCGCCCGGACATGACGGATACGACAAGCGCGATGAGGGTGATCAAAAAGCCCGTGAGCGTCACAATGATCGCAATCGTACGCATGGGCTGTTTTTGGGCCATGTCCAAGATGAGCGTAATCATGCCGGTCAGAATCTCCGGGCTGACGATCATCAAAAGTACGACGAGAAAAAAGACCGCCAACAAAAATGAGAATGTGATTAAAATAGTTCGCACCCAGCGGCTCATGAGTATTCCTCCCGTCTTGCGGCATCACTGCCGCGCTCGTCTGTTTCACTCGACTCATCGATGACACGCATCACATGGACGTTCACCGCGTCAACATTTAATCCCGTGAAACGTTCGACATCCCGTTTCACACGCTCTTGCACCGACCAGGCAACCTCCGGCATCACATGCCCGTAAAGGACGTCAAGGTACACCGTGATGATGACATCGTCCGATTCTCCCCCGCGAAAGGAGACGCGGACACCGCTCCCCTCCGCCGCAAGGCCGATCGCTTCTTTTAAGCTCGACACGACGCCCGTATTCAGGCGCTTAACACCTTCCGTATGAAGCGCCGCCTCGGCCGCGTACTGGGCTATAAAGCCCTGCGACATCATTCGCTCGCCTTTAATCGAGAACTGTTGTCGGCCGTCGTGCTCCATCGTCAGGCGCGCTCCAGATATTCTCCCGTCCGCGTGTCAATGCGCACGACCTCATGTTGGTTCACAAACAGCGGCACGCGGATGACAGCCCCTGTCTCCAAGGTTGCGTTCTTGGTCGCGCTTTGGGCCGTGTCGCCCCGCACAGCAGGTTCACATTCCACGATCTCGAGCTCCACCGTATTCGGCAGCTCCACTTCCAGGATTTGACCCTCCCAAGAGACCACACGTGCCGACATCCCTTCTTTTAAGTAAGGCAGCGCATGTTCCAATTTATCCGCGCTGATCGGGATCTGATCGTACGTACTTTGGTCCATAAAGTAGTAAAGGTCGCCATCCTGATAGATGTAAGACATATCCCTGATATGGAGCTGTACCGGTTCATATTTATCGGAAGGGTTGAAGCTTCTTTGCACTACACTTCCTGTTTGAAGATTTTTGAATTTCACCCGGACAAAAGCAGAACCTTTCCCCGGCTTCACATGTTGAAACTCGACTACCTGACAAGGCTGTCCGTCGAGAACAAATCCTGTCCCATTGCGAAAATCACCCGCACTGATCATATATACCTCCGTCATTTACAAGCACATTCACTGCTTCTGCCATTTTAAGCGAAACATCACTATGTAGCAACCAAAGCCCATCGCCCCTATTCCGTGATACAGTATCGTTATGCGATAAAATGTCCAATAAACTTGGAGGATATGCCGTTGGCAACAGCTGAACAAAATAACAGAGAAGAAAATAATCTTAACCCGAGGAAAAATTCGCGCCTTATTCGTACGGTACAAGCGCATTTTTACCCCGACCTGATCGTCTCATCGCCCGAGGTCATCGACTACGAAAGGCTAAAATCGATGGGGTTCCAGGTCATCCTCTTGGATGTCGACAACACGCTCGTCCTGCACGGGAGCCATGAGGGGGACGCCTTTGCAAGAGCGATTGTCACCAAGGTAGAACAGGCAGGGCTTATCCCGGTGATCGCGTCAAACGCGCGCGAACATCGGGCGCGTTCTTTTGCCGATTCGCTGGGCGTTGAATTTATCTCCCAGGCCAAAAAGCCGGGCATCGAGGCGATTTGCCAAGATCTTACAAAGCGCTCCTGTGCCTATCACAATGCCCTCATGGTCGGCGACCAGCTTTTGACGGATGTCTGGGCCGCGCGAAAGGCAAAAATTCCCGTTATCCTGACCGAAAAGCGATCCCCCCATGAAATCATCACGGTGAAAATGAAACGCGTCATTGAACGACTCATCCGTCTTTTAGGCGGCAAGGATGACTGGGAAATGCTAAAAGTGATCGATTACGATGTCCTGATGAGGAGGCCTCGTTCATGATTGTCTGCAAATTCGGAGGTTCTTCCCTCGCTTCAGCCGAACAAATCAAACGGGCGACTGCCATCATGCTCGACAATCCCGACCGTAGAATAATGGTGGTCTCCGCTCCCGGTAAAAGAAAAGACGTGATCCCCGACCAAAAGATCACCGATTTATTGCTTGATCTGATACAGCATCAGGAGTCCATCGGCGGCGGTCAAAAAGAGCGCGATGTTTTTGTCCAGCGGATCGTAGAAATCGCCACAGGGCTTGAGCTCACACCCGAAGTCGCGCAATCCTTATCGTTTGAACTGGACCAGGCGATCGCAAAACTCGATCCCAATGAACCCTCCTCCCGCGCCGATGTGTTGGCCATGGGTGAAATAGCCTCGGCCAAACTCGTGACCCGGTACCTGACGGCTATCGGGGTCCAAGCCCGCTACGTCGACCCGAGAGAAGCCGGCTTGTTGCTTTCATACCGCAACGGTGTGACCGACATCCTGCCCGAAACCTATGACAACCTGGCCCCTTTAGCGCTTGAGGAAGCCATCACCGTGTTTCCGGGCTTTTTCGGCCGGACAAAAGAAGGCGATACCATCACCTTTTCGCGCGGTGGCTCGGACATCAGCGGCGCTGTGCTTGCGGCCGCGGTCAATGCCTCGCTTTATGAGAACTGGACCGACCGCGACAGTGTCCAGGCGGTGAACCCCGAGCTTGTGAAGGATGCCGTCGCTTTAGATGAAATGAGCTATCGTGAAATGCGAGAACTCGCCTACATCGGCTTTTCCATCATCCACCCCGAAGCCTTAGAGCCTGTGATCCGAAAAAACATCCCGCTTAGGATCGCCAACACCGACGCGCCCCACCTTCCCGGCACACGCATTGTGGCCGAAAGGACGCATATCGATCGAATTCTGACCGGTATCGCCGCAAGCGATCACTTTTGTTCCATTAACCTCCGGCGCATCCTGATCAATCAGGAAATCGGCATTCTGGCTAAAATCCTAACCATCTTCTCGGAGCTTGGAATCAATGTCCATCACGTGCCCACCGGCATTGACTCCGTCAGCGTCATTGTGAAAGAAGCGTATTTTCCCTTAGAACAAGAACTCGTCCTGCGCCATAGGTTAGCAGCGGAACTTGAGCTCACACAGGTCACCGTCGTGCGCCAGATGTCCATTGTGATGCTGGTCGGCGAGGGCATGCGAGACACCACCGGGGTCATGGCTCGCGCATCGGCGGCACTTGCCAAAGAGAAAATCAGCATCGAGGTCGCCATGCTTGACTATTTTGAAATCAGCATGCTGTTCATGATGCGCCAGTACGAAAAACTTCGGGCTGTTTCGGTGCTCTATAATGAATTCTTTCTTCGTGTTAAGGACGAAGATCCCTTTGAATGACTCCCCCTGTATCAAAGAGGCGGTTGAGATTGTAGGTTCCGGGGTGTCGTAAGCCGTCGCCTGACACGAATGTTCTGGACACGTAAACATAGCCCTCACTGTTATGCCAGTAGGCCCAGGCACCGTAACCGCTTTGCAAAAGATAACCTGCGTCCGAAAATAGCTTTGCCTTGGCCTTTTGCTGTTCCACATGATCCCCAAAAGGACAGTAGAGTTCTTTTAAAGGACCCGTGTAGGGCAACACCCACATCTCCATCATGGCAAGATCACGCGCTATGTCGGCCGTTTTCACATAGGGCAGTGACAGCCGTCCGTAGGTGCCGCTTGCAAGATGCCAGTTTTTGGCCTCGAGAGCTTCCAAAAGCTTCTTCACGGTCTCACGGTTAACCGCATAGTCACCCTGCCAGTTGTCCGGCACAGCCAGTTCAGCTTCTTTGGCCTCCCGCAAGAGCGCTAACTCCTGCACATCGGCCACCGGGTGCCCCAAGAGGCCGTATTGGCCGACAAGCGCGATCGTTCCCGTCGCGCCGTTAAAGGAAAAGTCAGGGTGCTTTTCGATGAATTCTTCCAGGATACCAATCGCCGTATAGCGCCGATCCATACGTTTTCTTCCGTCTTCTTCAAGCAGGAAACCGACCGTCTCCCCTTCATCATTTAAATCAAGACCGAAGGCAACACCGCTTTCAGCGCGGGGGAAGGATCCGTAAAAATCTTCCAATACAAGCACCAGCGGTTTTTTCCCACGAGGGCAGGCGATGCCCATGAGTTTACCTTCTTGGGAAACAAATGAGTCACTGTCCACCAGCACGTACTGGTTTTCATAGAGTTTTTGGAGGATGCGTTCGAATTCATCCGCAAGGAGCAGGTCGCGGTCGGCGGCCGCCTGATACTTATCCCCGTCAAACGCGCGCATGGGATCGGCGATGATGGGCTTGATCGCGATATGTTCGACAGGATCCCACCAGGTGATGATCGGGTCCGGATTTCTTTCATCGGAGATTGCTTTGAAGTTGAGAAGTTCAGCGTTTTCTGTGAAATGGGAAAGGAGTTTTTCCAACCGTATGCCCGCGTCGTACGTGCGGTCATGCGCCATCTCGTGTCGGATATAGACGATCTGCTCATCGTAATAGCGCTGCCAGACGCGCGTAAGGCGCTCTGAGAGGTAATCGAACACCGGTTCAAGACCCGTAAAATCGGTTTCACTGACGATTTTTTCGAGATGAATGGCCTCCTCATAATACTTTGCCTCTTGGCCATACTCATCGGCTTTTTCCAGGCGCTCCCGCACACTGGTGACCGTGTCAAAGCGATCTAAGATCGCGCTGTATTCACGTGTCAGACGCGGGATACCGGTCACTTCATGGAGAAAGTGCAAAAAGGAAGACTCCTCCAAATCACCTATCAGGTAAGAGGCTGTCGCGTTTTTCACCGTCTGCATCATGCCCTGGCCGGCCATCACAAAATACTGTTCGAGCCATTCAATTTCCTCAGGCAGTAGGCTTTGACCTTCAAGCGTCCTTCGCAGCAGATTGTCACTTTTTTTAATCGCGTCGTCTTCAATCCGCAGGATAATGCTCTCTGAAAGCTCATCCAATCGTTTGACCGTGTCGCTTGATTTTTTGTCGGCCAAATCAGCGCGTTTTTCACGCAATGTGTTGTAGATATGAAATATGCGCGCATCGTCGCCCGCTAAAACTGCCTGTTCATAGTCTTTCATGGAAAAGGGCAGTCGCGGTTTTTGGATCATCCAGATCGCAAAGGCCACAGCCGATACTAGGAGCAGCACGATCAACATCCGGATCAGATGGCCCTTTTTAATGCGAGGTTTCGAGGTGCTTTCTAAAAGCGGTGAACTCATCTACTCTGTTGACTCCTCAAGCTCGAGCTGGCGGTCCTCCAATGTTTCTTCACGGATATAACGGCCGGCGGTCGGCAGTTTGGCGATGCGGTAGTAGTTGACATCGCGAATAAAGTCCAATTCATCCTCCGCATAAAGCTTTGTCAAATAATCGTTCTTCGATCGCAGAATTGTCGCCCCGCGCGCGGTCCTTGTGGCCTTCTTCACAATGAGGGAGGCGTCAAAGTAAAGCAGCTTATTTTTCTTAGAGCGAACGGCGAACGATAAATCCGATTCAGGCGCAAGATACGCCATGCCGATAAGCGGTGAGGAGTCGTCGTACGCGTTGATCAGTTTTTTGCGTCGCTGGACGGTCTCATAGTGCGAGGCATCGATGCGGACTCCTTTGCCGTTTTCAAAGACAAACATGAACTCCCCGGTGAAAGGTTCTAAGGCCGAATGCATGAACACCACATGCTCATCCTCATCAAGCTCCAGGAGATTGGGCGTATACTCGCCAAGCTGAGAAGGCCTATGGTCCTCAATCTCCCAGGCCATCATCTTGTAAACTTGCGCCTTGTTCGTGAAGAACAAAAGCTCGGAGTGATTGGTGGAGTCCATCTCCTGCAGCAGGCGATCACCTTCTTTGAAGCGGATTTCAAAATTACCGCGCAGGGAGGTCGCCGCCAACTTTTTCATATAACCTTCTTCGGAGAGATATACACGCGTGTTGTACGCGGGGATGAGTTCTTCTTCTTCGGGAATCTCAATTTCCTCCGGAGCGATCAGGCGTGTTTTTCGCTCGCGGCCGTATTTTTTGGCGATCTCCTTTAATTGACGAACAATCTTGTCCCTGATCTTTGCTTTGCTCTTGGCCAGTTGTTCCAGATCCGCAATTTCTTTTTCAAGTGTTTCAATGTCACGCACGCGCTTTAAGATGTACGCCCGGTTCAGATGTCGGAGCTTAATCTCCGCCACATAATCGGCCTGAGTCTCATCGATGTCAAAGGCGCTCATGAGACGCGGGACGACCTCTTCTTCTGTTTCGGTCAGTCGGATCACCGCGATCGCCTTGTCAATGTCAAGCAGGATGCGCTCTAAACCCCTCAAAAGGTGAAGGCTTTTCCCTTTCTTCTCAGCGTCAAAGAGGGCCTCGCGTTTAATGCATTCACCCCGCCAGTCCACCCACTCGAGCAGTATGTCGCGCACGCTCATGACTCGGGGCCGGTTGTCCACGAGGATATTGAAGTTACACGAGAAGGCGCTTTGTAAGGACGTCGATGTAAACAGCTGGTGCAAGATGACATCGGGATCGGCGGAGGCTTTATAATCCACGGATACGCAAAGCCCTGACAGGTCTGTCTCATCTCGGACGGAGACGATGTCGCGCAACTTACCCTTTTTGATGCCGTCCGCGATATCGTCGATGATGGCCTCAATCGTCGTTGTGTAAGGGATCTCGCGGATCTCAATGCGGCGATCTTTGCGGTTCACATCGGCCGTGGCGCGAAGCTGGAATGAGCCCCGCCCTGTTTCGTAGATGTCGCGCATCTCATCGGGCTTATAAATAAGATAGGCCGCGGTTGAGAAATCAGGGGCTGGCAGTGTCTCTAAAAGGTCGGCTTTCGGATCTTTGATCAGGGCGATGGTCGTATCGCAGATTTCTCTTAAGTTAAAAGAACAGATATTGCTGGCCATCCCGACCGCAATCCCCTGGTTATTGTTCACCAAGATGGTGGGGAAGGTCACCGGAAAGAGCAGGGGCTCTTGCATGGTGCCAGAGTAGTTGTCGACAAAGTCAACGGCATTTTTTTCCAAGCCCGAAAAGATAGTTTCACATAAAGGGTCAAGCCGCGCCTCGGTGTAGCGTGAAGCGGCGTACTGCATGTCGCGTGAGCTGACGCTGCCAAAGTTGCCCTTTGAATCCACCCAGGGGTGCAGCAATGTCCCGTTGCCGCGGGTCAGTCTCACCATCGTCTCATAAATGGTTTGGTCGCCGTGGGGGTTGAGTTTCATGGTCTGCCCCACGATATCCGCGGATTTCGCCCTGGGTCCGTTCTGTAAATTCATCTTGTACATCGTGTAAAGAAGTTTCCTGTGGGCCGGTTTAAATCCATCAATCTCAGGAATGGCGCGTGACAAAATGACACTCATCGCGTAGGGCATGAAATTGTCAAACAAGGTATCTGAAATCTTCTTCTCGATGGCCTTCACATCTTTTTCGTTGCTCATCCGGATGTCGTTTCCTCTCCTAGCCAACGTCGAGCATCTCCATGTAGAGATGACCGGTCTTTTCAATACAACGCCTTCTTCCGGGGATGTCGTCTCCCAAAAGAAGATCGAAGGTGGAGCGCATGGTCTCCTCATCCTCCGGGATCACAGCGATGAGGCGGCGTGTTTCAGGATTCATCGTCGTGTTCCACATCATGCCGGGTTCGTTTTCGCCCAAGCCTTTCGAGCGCTGTACATGGACATGACCTTCTGTTAACTTGTCGAGAAGGTCATTTTTTTCCTGATCCGAGTACGCAAAATAGGTACTCTCAATCTTCTTTTTGCGGTGACTGATCTCAAACAGAGGCGATTCGGCGATGAATATTTTGTTTTGCCGGATCAGTTCCGGGGTGAGTCGGTAGAACATCGCAAGGATCAAGGTTCTGATCTGAAATCCGTCCACATCGGCGTCGGTGCAGATGATGACCCTACGATAACGCAACCGCTCAATGTCAAAGGCCGGCACATCTTTGCTGTATTTTTTAGGAATGTCGACCCCGCATCCCAATATTTTAATAAGGTCCATGATGATGTCGTTTTTGAAAATCGCGCTGTAGTCGGCCTTCAAGCAGTTCAGGATCTTCCCGCGCACCGGGATAATGGCCTGGAACTCAGCATCCCGCGCCATCTTGACCGAGCCGAGCGCAGAGTTTCCTTCCACGATATAAAGCTCTCTTTGATTCACATCCTGCGTGCGGCAGTCGACAAACATTTTCACGCGATTGGACACGTCGATTTGTTGCATGAGGTCGCGTTTTACGGCAAGTCGTGTCTTCTCCGCCTTTTCACGGCTCCGTCTGTTCAAAAGCACCTGATCGGCCGCGCGCAATCCCTCTTCTCTTTTTTCGATGAACCAGATATCCAGTTTTGTCCGGACAAGGTCGGTCATGAAGCGTTGAATGAAACGGTTGTTGATCGAACGCTTGGTCTGGTTTTCGTAACTTGTGACCGTCGAAAATGAACTGGTCATTAAAAGAAGACTTTCTTCAATGTCTCCGAAATTGATCTTTCCTTCATTCGCGCGGTATTTACCCTCGTTTTTTAGGAAGTTGTCAAAAGCCGACACAAACGCGGAGCGGATGGCGCGGTCGGGAGAACCGCCGTACTCGAGCCAGGAAGAGTTGTGGTAGTAGCGAATATCGCGCTTCAGATTGTTAAAGGCGAAGGCGACTTCACATTTCACCGTGTAGTCCTGCCGGTCATCGCGGTCGCGGCCCACGCCTTCACCGCCAAAAAACATGGCGTCAGTCAGACCGTCGACATTTTCCTCTTGGATCATGCCAAGGATGCCGTCGGGATAACAAAAGTCAGTCCGGGTCCCCTCCAATTCGTCAATGAACCGGAAGCGCACGCCTTTGTTGACAACCGCCTGTTGTTTTAAGGTAGTGTGGAAATATTCGGCCGGGATGGCGATGTCAGTGAACACGTCGCGATCCGGCATCCAGCGCTGCACCGTCCCTGTGGCGCTGGTCTTGATTTCGGTTTTTTTGAGTCCTCCGACGTTTTCACCCTTTTCAAAATGGAGTTCATAAAGATATCCGTCGCGCCTTACCTCAACGTCAAACCAGGCAGAGGCGTACTGAGTCGCGGCGGCGCCCAGACCGTTTAATCCTAAACTGTATTCATAGTTTTCACCCAGGTTGGTCTTGTATTTTCCTCCTGCATACAGTTCGCAGTAGACAAGCTCCCAGTTAAATCGTTTTTCAAGCGGGTTAAAGTCGAGCGGGATGCCCCGTCCGCGATCAATGACTTCGATGGAGTGGTCAGGAAAACGGGTTACGGTGATCTCGTGGCCGTGACCTTCGCGCGCCTCATCGATCGAGTTGGATAAAATTTCAAAAAAGGACTGCTGACAGCCGCGAAGATCGTCGGACCCGAAGATTACGCCGGGTCTGAGGCGAACGCGGTCAGCGCCTTTTAGCTGTGAAATACTCGTGTTATCGTACACCTGACTCATAAAAACTCCCTTCGTTTCCGATTCTCACATGGATTGAAATCATCGTCAAGCGACGCTTTACGCCCCAAGAAAAAACCATCCGCGGATTTTATGAAAATCCGGCAGATGGCTGTGATCTGGCGAGCATAGCAGGACTCGAACCTGCGACCCACAGCTTAGAAGGCTGTTGCTCTATCCAGCTGAGCTATATGCCCGTGTCGGTTTCCGGAAAAATTGGAGCGGGTGAAGAGAATCGAACTCTCACGATCAGCTTGGAAGGCTGATGTTCTACCACTAAACTACACCCGCATAAGCCGGAAACCTAAGATATCATACAACAGCCCAATACTTTTGTAAATCGCTTATTCTCCCTCATCCGGAAAAAGAAGAAGCGATTCAGGTACGTATCCTAAGCGGCCGTCGGTCATTTTAATCAAAATCCATCCATCCTTTGGGGTTGCCAGCTGCGTGACGCGATCTCCTCGCGTGACCGTGCCCACAAGCTCATCGCCGCCGGGGGATGCGACCACACGCAGACTGCTGGCCTTCACCGTTATGTCGATCTCAAAATCCGTTTTCGGCGTTTCATTTTCTACTGAAGGCGTGGTCACAAGTGGCTGTGTCTCAACGGGTTGGTTGCCCCGCATGATGCTTTTCACACCGATGAATACGGACACAAGGACAAGGAGTGCCACGAGCCATGTGGCGATGTAGGCTAGCCATGACATCCCCCTGGATCCCGGTATGAGATGGGTCATCTTGTGATGCATTTTTGAGATTCTCGACGCAAATCCTGTCGGATGCCAATGCTTCAGCCGATCCAAAAAGGAAGGTTTTTTGCGATAGCCCGCCGCGAAGCTGTCCTGTGAGTGAAGTGAACGCCTGTCATGATCGTTTTCACGGGTGGGCAGTGAAGCGGGCGCCTGTTGTCCCTCCGTCCAGATCGTTTTGAACTGCGGGGGTTTTTGGCGGTACACCGGTACATCTTGGATGTTTCGGTTGCCTTCTTGAAAACGTTTATAGCCCGCGGGCGTGATGCGCAGGTTACCATCGAGTAAGGGCACGACTTTTGAATTGGACAAGCGTTGAAGCCAAGGGATTTCCATCTCCCCCCGGCCTTTTCTTCCGGCCACACGTTCGCGTGACTCCGCGCTGAACATTTCCAAGTCGGGTTCCACTTTTTGGATCTGCACAGAAAACCACGTGGGGTCGATATTGCGCCCGTAGGAGATGGATAGGCGGGTCAACTCCATCATGGCGACATTAATCTGGTGGATGTCGGCGAACAGGTCTTCCAGATCGCGGGGGTCAAAAAGGTCAATAAATGCGGGATCGACAATCAAAAGATCATCGCCTTCGCGCGGGCGGAAACTATAGAAATCAAGGTCACGTCCGAAGACTGACAGCGATCCGTATTCGGGATGGTAGGTGGGCTGCTGCCTGTAGATATGACGTCCGCGGCTCAGGTAGACCGCGTAGCCGGGGTCACACCAGATGACGATGCGCTCCGAGTCAAAGAGTAGCAGGAAGTCGGCTTCCAGTCTGTTGCGCTCCACCATGACCGGGAATCGCGATAAGCCATTGATTTGGAGTTCGCGGAAGGTGACAAGCCAATGGCGTAAAAGCGCCCTAGTCGACAACACAGAAGCCGCGTCCTCGGGGTCTGTATGGAGGCCCGCAATGAGTTGTACCCGGCGGTTTCCTGACATCACATAATGACGCTGTTCCTGCGTGGCCAACACCCCGATGTCGCGGTCGTTGATTTGCAAGGTTATTTCGTCGCGGTCTTTATCCGCCAAATGCGCTGTCAATGTCGATCGAATCATACTGGGTTCTTAAGGCGTCTCCTTCATCGAAAATACTGTAATCAATCTTAACACGCGATCAAAATGATGGCGGTGGCAAGGGTTTGTATTCTTGCTCCAATAAGCCGAAGAACAATAAATCAATATAACGGCCTTCACGGCGCATGGCCTCGCGCATGGTCCCTTCCTCCGAAAATCCGAGCTGTCTAAAAAGTTTCAAAGAGGCCTCATTGTCCCTTGCCACACGCGCATACAGGCGATGCAGGCGAAGCTCCGAAAAAGCGTAGTCAATGATGAGCCGCATCGCTTCTTGAGCCAGTCCACGCCCTCTGTATTTGGGTTCTGCGAGCATCACGCCCAGTTCCGCGTGACCGGAGATAGGATCCACATAAGACAAGGTCACAAGGCCTATGGTCTTCTCTTCAAGGCGGCAGGCGAAGACAAAATTCTCTTTGCCGTCGTTCCAGTCCTCCATCAGGCTCTCGAGTTGTTTCAGATTACGCGGCAGGAGGGCATCGGGCAGATAATAATAAATTTCTTTGACATCTGAAAAAAAAGGAGCCATCGCCCGGATGTCATCTGTTTCAAGCGGAACCAGCGATACGCGCTCACCGATCAAGGGAAATCCATTTTTCACGTTTTGGGCCTCCTTCAATGTCGTAATTGCCAGCTTCAATAGTAGCACGCATGGCCCTAAAAACAGAAATGCCTTGGGGCGTCTGCCCCAAGGCTTATCTGGTGATCCACTGGGGATTCGAACCCCAGACCCCCTGATTAAAAGTCAGATGCTCTACCGACTGAGCTAGTGGATCGTCTGGCTGGGATGGCAGGATTTGAACCTGCGAATGCGGGAGTCAAAGTCCCGTGCCTTACCGCTTGGCTACACCCCATTATGGTTTTCTGGCTTTTGGGGTGGAATACGAGAATCGAACTCGTGACCTCCAGGGCCACAACCTGGCACTCTAACCAACTGAGCTAATTCCACCGTAATGCCAAAAAACATCCAATTGAGTTTAACAAGCAGTCGAAACGATGTCAAGGAATGTTTTTTCTCTACGACACCGGCCCAGCATACCACATTTCTAATTGAAGTAAGTAATCCTTCATATCGACACCGCCTCCGAAACCCACTAACTCGCGATTGGCGCCGATGACGCGGTGGCAGGGAATGATGATAGGAAGCGGATTGGCGGCCAAAGCGCGGCCGACCGCGCGTGCTAACTGGCCGGATTTTTCTTTGTCCGGCTGGATTTGTTCGGCAATTTCAGCATAGGTACGAACCACGCCAAAGGGAATTTCAAGCGTTTTTTGCCACACACGTTGCTGGAATTCCGTTCCTTCGGGAAAAACATAGGGGATTGACGGCTCGTGCCCCCCTTCCAGATAGCGATTGAGTTCCTGTCTTGCCAATTTCAAGATCTCGCATTCTTCATCCATCGCAGGATCTTCCTTGCCGGGGATGATGCCGTTGAAACCCAAAAGCCCTCGAAAGTATGCGGTCTGCTTGACCAGGGTTGTCAGGCCCGCGGTCCCTTTGCGGAAAAACTGAATTGATTCAATTTTTTCACAATCCGGTGTCGTGACTATCGCAAGATAACCGTAATCCCAGGGAATAAAGCCCACGTGACGCAACGACACTTCAGGCGCAAAGAAAGTGTTGAGTGTCGCCTCAAGGTCAATGTCGAAAATGTCCCTGACATAGCTCATATTCTTCCTGATATGGGAAGAACACAGCAAATCAACGCGATAAAGCACTTCGTCATCCCCGATAATCTGACGCGCGATGCCTTTTAGTTCTTCGCGAGTCAGGGGTTCTTTTGTCCATACGCGTGCCATTCGCCAGGTGAGTGAGTCAAAGGGTGCCGCGACGTCAACCCCACCGACGATTTCATTTTCTTTAAGCACAAAGAACATTTGTTCGCCGGCGTCAAGTCGACCTTTCACCAATCGGCGCCAGGCGGCAAGCGACCTGGGCGAATGGTACTGCTCGATGAAGTCACGAAAATGCTGAATATCCTTCAGGTAAAAACGCTGCAACTGAACGCCGCTGGGATCATCCGAATAATGATTCATCCTGTGTCCCTCCTGTATCTCGCGTGTCAGGCGATTTCATTTCTCCCGTATCTCAGATAGCGAAAACGAATGCCATCCTCCTCGAGCCATTGCCCGCAAGATTCGAGCGTCCATTCCGGCGATCGGTCCAGGTCCAAAAACCACACATCCGCCTCAAAGGCCTCTTCAAACTGTGTGACGAGCACGGTGTCACAAAACGGCAATAGTTGCTCGTATACCGCGCCGCCCCCGATGACGATGAAATCACTTTCGTGATAACCCTGCTGTTTTAAAACGCGTATCCGCTGGTGGAGCTCTTCCATGCTCGCGACATACTCACAGCCCGCACAGGAAATTTCCTCCCTTGTCCTGAGCACAATGTTGATGCGCCCCGGCAAGGGTTGGCAGCCCGGGAAGGTGTCGAGTGTATTGCGTCCGTAAATGACCACCTTGCCCAAGGTGAGTGCGCGAAAACGTCTCAGATCTGAGCTGATTCTTTGTTGGAGGCATCCGTTACATCCAATCCCCCAGTTGGCGTCACATGCGACAATTGCGATCATTGTTTTTCTAGCTCCAATTACGTTGCGACCGGTATTTTCCGTACCACGGGCCCTGACTCGTACTGTTCAAACACAAAACTATCGACGGTAAAGTCGTAGAAATTATCAATGTCCGGATCGATGATGAGCCTGGGCGCATCGTAAGCCTTTTGTTCTAAGAGGGCCTCGACAATAGGCACATGGCGGTCATAGATATGCGCGTCGGCGATGACATGTAACAGTTCCCCTGCCTTAAAACCTGACACCCGGGCGAACATCATGAGCAGGATGGCGTATTGCAAGACGTTCCAATTGTTGGCCACCAACATATCGTTGGAGCGCTGGTTCAGGATTCCGTTCAGACGGTCCCCGGAGACATTAAAGGTCATGCTATACGCACAGGGGTAAAGCGCCATCTCGTTCAGATCCGAAAAATTATACAAGTTGGTCATCATGCGCCTTGACGCCGGATTATGCTTTAGCTCATAGAGCACGCGGTCCACCTGATCAAATTCACCCTCAGGAAAATCATATTTTTGTGCCAGCTGGTAGCCGTAGGCTTTGCCAATGGTCCCGTCTGGCAGGCACCATTGATCCCAGATTTTAGAACCCAAATCACAGACGCGATTGGATTTTTTTTGCCAAATCCACAAAATTTCGTCGATTGCGGCGCGATAATTAATTTTTCGAAGGGTCAAGATAGGAAATTCACGCGTAAGGTCGTAACGGTTGACAATGCCAAAACGTTTCACCGTGTGGGCCGGCGTACCGTCCTCCCAACGCGGGCGGACATCAACATCGTCGTCGCAATCACCGTGGCTCAGGATATCGATACAGTTGGCTTTGAAAATCTCATCACATAGACTCATCACTTACTCCAATGAATATTCTTTTCTAATGAATATTATACCATCTAGGACAGTTCTCCGAACAGGCCGTAACCCTTCTTCTTGCGGGCGGCATCCTGCCCATCAACGCGTTTGAATCGAAAGGGCTTATTAATATGCCCGCAAGCCAAGGCGTAGTGACAAAGCGCGATCCCAAGATCCACATGCGACAAGGAATAAACCAACGAAAAAGGAAAGCAGAGTTTCTTCTCATAAAGCAATACGCGTTCTTTTTCTTTCCCCCAGTACCAGGGTTGCAAATTGAGTCCTGAAGGCGCAAGATGCGCCGCCCTGATGCACAGATCATTCACCGCGTTGGTGATCTGTTCTATTGGTTTTCGAATAAACTCGTCTATCCTGCGATCCACGCTCCCTTTTGTCTTGCCAAAGGCAAGGGTCATGAGGTCCCGTTGATTCCGGCCGTGTTTTTTCTCTTTAGCCACGCCCAGCCAAACACTTCCGATACCATGAGCATTGAACCAGAGCGTGAGTTGCTGAAATATAAACCCGCAACTTTCCTTTTCACCGTCGCGCCCCTCCCCGCTCACAATGAGATAGTGGGGTGCCCGCACCCGAAATAAGCCTTTAGTTTGAGTAACAAAACGATAGCGCAGCGGCACATCAGGATAAAGCGGTTGAAAGCCTTCAATCGCCTGAGAGATCTTTTCAAAGATTTCCTCCGGTAAGGTTTCTTGTGTAAAATCGCGGCAAGCTTTTCGTTTGAAAATAGAAGCGTAAAGATCCATAGGTCATCCTTTCGAAAATGAGTATTCGCGGACAGCTCATATTTAAGGATAACAGAAATAAAGACATCACTTCCAAAATAAAGTGATGTCTTCAACTGGTCGGAGTGACAGGACTTGAACCTGCGGCCTCTTGGTCCCGAACCAAGCGCTCTACCACCTGAGCCACACCCCGATGCCTTATGGATTCTACTGGTTATACGGATAATTGTCAAACAGAAAGCACTTCAGGGGCCTGAAACATACACCCGATCTTCGATCTGCGAAAACCGACCTTCTTTGATCCCGGGAACGAGCATTAAATCTTCTGTGGCATTAAAAGCCCCATGCTGTTCCCGGTAAGAAATGATAGCCGACGCCATGGCCTGGCCGATTCCGGGGAGCGTTTCGAGTTCAGCTTGAGAGGCCCGATTAATATCAATTTTCCCGTCCGCCGGATGCTCCGTGAAACTTCCCGGCAAAAAAGGCATCTCCTCTCCCTTTTCAGGAATGTACACCTTGATATGGGGGTCCAAAAGCATCGCAAGATTCACCTGACTCGTATCGGCAAGCGCTGTAAACCCTCCGGCTTCTTGTATCGCTTCTGCCAGGATTGCCCCTCCTTTGAAAGAATAAACCCCCGGCTTTTTAACAGCGCCGTCGATGTGGACGGGAAATGGTAAAGAAGTCGTTTTTTCTGCTATTTCTATTAGATTCCGGGTCGTTGTAACATCCGTCGTCATCTCAAAGGAATGCCCCTGCGGTTCCCGGGCGACAAGGAGCAATAATGCGGCCGTGACCGCAATGATCGAGACGGAGAAAAGAATCGGGGCACGCTTTCTTTGCCCCGGCCGGTGTGAATGAACGGATCGCCGATATTTTTTCAAGTCTATCGCCATGACATGCTCCCGGATCTATCATGGGGCAAAATGTCATTTTTGAGATTAAAAAAGCGCGACAAGAACTGTCAGCGCCTTTCAATTCGTCGATCGCAGTGATTTAAATAGGGCGTCGTTCCCCGCCGCTGCGCCAAAGACTCTCAAGCTGGTAATGCAAGCGATCCTCGGGCATCATGATATGCACTACAATGTCGCCGTAATCGAGTAAAATCCATGAACGGCTGTCCATCCCCTCAACACGGTCGGGATGAATGCCGAAAGCATCCTTCATTTTTTCTTCCACTGACTCCGCCAGCGTTTTGATATGAACATTCGAGGTGCCGCTTGCGAGCACAAACTGATCGGCCAGGGTCGTTTTTCCCGTGACATTCAAGGTCTCAATGTCGTTGCCCTTTTTCTCTTCCAATACCGCGACAACCGCTTGGATCATCTCTTCAATACTTTCAAGTTTTGCCTGTTCTCCCTTTTCCAGATCCAATCAAACCTCCTTCGGCAATTAGCTGCCCTTTAATCATTGATTGACTTCACTATATCACGTTGTAGTCACGGGAGGCATCAAGGGTCAAAGGACACGGCCGCTCATTATTTCGCCCGAGCGCGTCGAGGACCTCGATGAGACAAAGCCGCATGGCCCCATACATATCGCCGGACTCAGCCAATTCTCGTATGTCATCGAGGCGATCAAATTTACGATCATAAGCAACCTTGTCGGCCAGAAAAAGAATCTCGGAAAACCGCGACATATCGGCGGACGCCGATGAATGCAAAGCGATCGCTTCAGAAAGCTTCTCGCTTCTTACCCCCGACTCATTCCATACGAGCATGGCGGACGCCGGTCCATGGGCCAGCTCCTTCGTGATACAAGTACCCAGGCGTTCTTTTTCGGTCGGGTACATATCAAAGTAAGCTTCTGCCAAATGCTGGCGCTCTTCTTGGGGGAGGTTTTTTGCCACATCGTGCACCAAACCTGAGAGCGCCGCTAGCTCTATATCCTCACCGTAGATGGCGGCCAAACGGGCTGCGTATTGCGCGACGGAAGCCGCGTGGAGCCGACGTTCCTGCGGATGAAAGTCCCAGGCCCATTCTTCGATGTCAAGCAGGGTTTGCCATTGATCGTCGTCCATCGATTCAAATTCAAACGCAAAATCATAGGGGCGGTACTGCGTCAAAAAAGACTCCACCTCCAAAGGACAGGTGTCCTGAGACTTCCCTTTGTCCTCCAGACTTTCACGAATTTCGGTAGCAGAAAGATTCATCTTCGGCATGTCAAAAAAAACAACACGGCAACCGTATTTCTCTTCGATCGCCTGCCTTTGCCCTTCCAGCATTCGGCGATCGGCATCGCCGCGCAGGGCCACGGCAAGATCCACTTCTTTTAACAGCGCATCAGGCCTATACCATGAATCAATGGACAAAAGCACATCCGAGCCCGAGATCAAGTATTGTAACCGATCCCCGAGGTTTTCCTTCAACCTTTTTACCGTATGGTAGGTGTAATCCACGCCGGGCGTTCTAATTTCATCGTCCGAAACAACGACATGCTCTAAGCCTGTTGTCCCAAGGCGAGCCATCTCATAGCGGTAACAGGCAAAGCTTGTCCGGCGCTCCTTATGCGGGGCGCGGCCTACCGGCATGACGATCAGCTGCTCCAGACCAAGCTGCTCCACGGCGTGCTTTGCAAGCGCGCGATGCGCATTATGGAAAGGGTCAAACGTTCCGCCAAAAAGCCCAATCATCAGGCGTCCTCATTTTCCTCATTTGGGCGCATGGCCATCTCTTGGGCCGCCTCATGTTCCTTCGCGTCCTCGACCAGCCAAGCATTAATAAACTTGTCAATGTCACCGTCCATCACGCTGTCGACATCGCCCGTCTCATAATCGGTCCGATGGTCTTTGACCATCGTGTAGGGGCAAAAGACATAGGAGCGGATCTGGCTGCCCCAGGCAATCTCAAAGACCTCCCCTTTCAAGTCTTCAATGCGGTCCAATTGACGCTGACGCGCAAGATGGTACAAACGCGAGGTCAGCATGCGCATGGCGGTCTCCTTGTTCGACAGCTGAGACCTTTCATTTTGACAGGACACCACGATGCCCGTCGGTAGATGCGTAATGCGAACCGCGGAGCTTGTCTTATTGACGTGCTGGCCACCGGCGCCCGACGCGCGGAAGGTGTCAATTTTCAAATCATCGGGATCAATCTCGATCTCAATCGTGTTGTCAAGTTCAGGCAATACTTCGCAGGACGCAAAGGAAGTGTGGCGGCGCCCGGAAGCATCAAAGGGCGAGATACGGACGAGGCGGTGTACCCCGTGTTCACTACGGAGGTAACCGTAGGCGTTAGGTCCCGCGATGCGAAAAGACACGGCCTTGATCCCCGCCTCTTCACCATCCAGGTAGTCGAGGATCTTCACTTCAAACTCGTGACGTTCGGCCCAGCGCGTGTACATCCTAAACAGCATGCCCGCCCAATCCTGGGCTTCTGTGCCCCCCGCTCCGGCGTGAAGCGTGACAAGTGCGTTCATCGAATCGTGTTCGCCCGTCAGCAAGGTCTCAAGGCGCAGATCCTCATAGTCGCGATCCCAGGACAAAAGTTCTTCTTTCACCTCTGAGAGCACCGAGGGGTCCTCCATCTCTTCTGACAGATGGAGCAGCACCTCAGCGTCATCATTGCGAGTGGTGAGGTCCACAAAGCGCTTGTTCTTTTTATTCAGGTACGCGATGCGTTTTTGCACCGTCTGAGCGCGAAGCGGGTCGTTCCAAAATTCAGGATCGAGCGTTTCCTCTGTCAGGCGTGAAATCTCTTCCTTGTCTGCGATGAGGCGCAAAGATTCTTCCAACTCGTCCAAAAGTGTTTTATTACGCGTCACCACGCTTTGTAATTCTTCGTATGTCATCATGGATCTAATCCCCGATCATAATAAAAGCCAAACAGGCTGCGGATGGAGCAAGAATAAGCGGTCAGTATCCGTCAAATGACTGCTTTTGCAGAACTTCGCGTGCTGACAATGACCGATAAAACATGGCGGCCAGTCGCCCGAAGGCGAGTGTTTTCAACGCGTAGAAAAACGCGCGAATCAAACTGCCGGCCCATTCGCTTTGAGTAAATACGAGGTGTAACAGATCATTTGCGATCGAGGTCACGGATCGCAGGAATAAAAAGGACACGAAAATAAAGAACTTCATCCCCGAGGTCATCTTATAGCTCGACTCCATGGCGGAGGGCAATGTTTTATTCTCGAAAATCACTACGAAGATCGACATGGATAACATCGTCGACAGCACATAAAAGGGAATGCCCATCGCCGGAAGTGAAATGATATAGGGCACGATCATGGATACGGCTAAGACAATAAGCGTCGGGAATGCCTTAAGGGCCGTCATGCCGGGGGTCTTATCACCCAAGTCGGGCAAGGGTGGGATCACGGATACTTCATCCTCGCCCATAACTTCTGTCGCTATGTCAGAGGATGCAAATAGCCAATGCACCGCGTAAAGCAAGATAAACCAAAGGGAGATCACCACAAGTCCCAACTGTTTTAAAAGCGAGAGAAAGAGAACGGGCGGAGGAAAGGGCATGCCCCCTCCTTGAGTGAGGAAAGCGGAAAATTCAATCGCGAATGATTCCATCTGCGCGCCCTCGGGTACGGTCAAATAGATCGCGGAAGATGCGACAAATAACGTCAGAAACCAAAAGTGTACGCGCCGCGCTTGCGGCATTTTATCGATTTTCAGTGCTTCTATGATGATGCGCAAAATAAAACGCTCCTTCCATCACCGTCCACGCGTTAGATTAGCACAAAAGACAGGATGCTTTCCACAAAGAGCCGACAGGTCGCCTATGTTTGGCGAAGCGATTCCACACGCACGACAGACCGCGTCTCGGACAGGCGGTAGAGCAGATGTTCTTCATACTCAAAACGCCCCCCTGTCTGGTAGGTGATGAGCATGTTGACAAGACCGTCTACAGGAGGGCTTTGCTGGATGGACACAATGCGGGCACCTGTGTCTAAAAAGACGCCTAAACAAAGCGATACGGCGTGAAGCGATGACTCCATGACAACGAGCATCGTCGACAGCGCGCCATCGTCCAAGGTTTTTAGGGCGCGGATGGAGTTGCGGTATTTATAATAGGCACTGCGGCTGATACCGACGCGTCGGACGGCTGCATTGACCGAGGGCACAATCTTCAGATCGAGGAGGCGTTTGACCTCCATCACTTTGATAAACACATCGGGCAACACATCTTCGCGCACAATATAGTAATTCAACTCTTCCTTTTTCGACCGGGCCATCTAGAACATCTCCTCCAAAAATGCACGTAACGCACGTCCCCTGTGACTGATCCGATGCTTTTCACGGGGCTCCATTTCAGCCATCGTCCGAGTTTCTCCTTGGGGGATGAAGACAGGGTCATAACCAAATCCCCGCTCACCGACCGGTGCTAAAGCGATCTTACCCATCGTTTGGCCGTGGTAAATCGTCTCCGTCCCATCCGGGGCGATGACCGCAAAAGAACAATGAAAGTGCGCCCCGCGGTCTTCCTCTTTGACGTTTTTCATATTCTCTAAAAGAAGCGCGACATTCGTCCTGTCATTGGCATCCTCGCCGCTGTAACGCGCGGAATAGATACCCGGCGCCCCGCCAAGCGAATCCACACAAAGTCCCGAATCATCGGCCGCAACCCAACCGCCTGTCACCTGATGTAACGTCCTTGCCTTTTCTAAGGCATTTTCATCAAAGCTCGTCCCCGTCTCCGGGAAAGCCACAAATGCTCCCGCCTCCGCCGCTGTTTTCAACGTGACCGGAAAGGGGGACGCGATCGTTCGCATCTCTTTGACTTTTCCTTCATTGTGGGTGGCGATCCATAGATCGGTCATGTGGCGCTCCATTCATCCATTTAATCAGAGACCGAGAAAATCAACAATCGAAAAGGCCGCTTTTTGTACCGTCTCCTCAGCAAAGGGAGAGGGGTAGCCGGCATCTTCAATAAGCGCAAAGGGTGTTTTTGGTTCATCCTCAAGCAACAGCCGTGTAAAGCACTCCTCCAGCCGCTGGTGGTAACGGCCATAGGGTAAACTGCCGAGCACCATGACCTGAGCCAGAGCCTGCTCAATCCCCGACAATGGTTGGGTCCACCAAAGCGGTGAGAACAGCCATAAATCGTCGACAGGAATCAAACCGGGCTTATCGGGGGATGTCCCCTCAAGTCGGTAGCGTGTCGCAATTTCACTCCAGGCATGTCTGAATACCGCCAGATTGCTGACCCTCGCCCGGCAAATAAACTCTTCCATCTCATCCAATGCGCAGTAAAGAGGAAGATCAAGCGCCCACTCGATGAGGTCGTACTCTTTTGCGTAACGCGTCAACTGGTTGTAAAACAAGCCCCAGGCGCGCTGCGACAAAATCACCATCGAATAACGGGCGAGCTGCCGCAAAAGGCCGCTGTCGAGTAATGACAAAGAGATCGAGTTTTGCTTTTGAGCGGACTGATCGTAGAGCAAGGAACCCGTTTCAGAAAACAAAATGCGGCACAGCCACTCTTGCGGCACACTCGATAACAAAAGGAACGACTGGCCAATCTCGGGAAAAAACGCGCTGTTGATACCGGCCATGGCGTCATGGCTACAAATATTATGGACGCGATCAATTTGACCGACACTCCCTGTGACGTGAAAAGATAAAGCGCCCTTACGGTTCATCGCGTCAAAGAGCGGCACTTTAGAACTGAAGATATACCGCAGGGCTTTAAGATACGTCCCTTCGAGAGGGAATGCTTCCTCGGCCAGCGTCGGAACGCCGGAAGGCGAGAGATACAAAGCATCCCAGGGGGCCGGATCATAGACCTTGATGCGCTCCCACTGCGCTTGTCGGATCACGTCAGAAAGCGGCGCAATATGCTTTTCCACAAGATGCCTGAAGCGGTGCACATCCGCGCGACTTTTCTCGTCAATACCATTTTTAGCTAACAGGAAATCATGGTAGGTGCTAAAGCCCGCTTTTTGCCCGATGTTGCGCCGCAGCTCGTGGAGGGACAGAAAGAGTTTTTCCATCTCGTTTCGATACGCTCGGATCCGCCCTGTAAGCGACAGATAGGCGCGCATGCGATGGTCTCGCGACAGTGACTGCAAAAGTTGGCGCACCTCCCCTTTCACCACCGCGGGCCTTGTGCCGGAGAGGGATATCTCCTCCAGGCGCGATTGGAATTCAGATACTAGCTGCCGCTCTTCTCGCAATAAAGGGAGAAGATCCGGATTGTAAGCGCCCGCTAAACGGGGAAAGTCTTGAGGCAAAGAAGGAAAGACCGATGACAGCACGCGGCTGCCTCTTGTGGAATCCGATACACTTTGAAAAAATTCTGAAAACGACGAAAGATATAATAACTGGTAGTCGGACAGACGATCGTAGTTTTCATTAATTTCGTGATTGCCCGGCTCATAAAAGGCTCTAAGCGATACCATTTTGCATTGCCGGTCAATCTGTAAAAGCCCGTCGACCACCTCTTGAATGAGCTTTTCGATTTCCTTTTCATTAAACGTGAAGCGTAGCTGGGACACGGCCTTTTTCGCGCGTTCCGAAAGCGCTTCGGGATGAAGCGAATCGAGCCACTCGTCGTCATGCAGCCATTTAGAAAGCTCCATCGATCGTGATCCTTTTCTTGTTCGCCGTTACATCCGGTCAACCGGTGAAATGCCCATCAGTCGCAACCCCGCCTTCAGGGTCTGACCCACCGCGCGTGACAGCGCAAGCCTTGCGACGGTCAACTGTTCATCCCCTGACTTCAACACTGCCGTATGGTGGTAGAAGGTATTAAACGCACGCGCGATCGCCATGATCTGGCGAACCATAATCGAAGGTTCAAAGCTGTCGCGCGCCAGGGCGACTGATTTTTCAAAACGTTCGATTTCCCGGATAACCTCTTGCTCGTGGTCACTTAACAGAAGCGACAACTGTTCGTCGGTGACGGTCTCCAATTTTTGGACTATTTCTTCGGGTGCTTTTCGTTCCAAGGACGCACAGCGCGTCACCGTATAAAGGAGATAGGGCGCTGTTTCGCCCTCAAAGTCGAGCATCTCATCCCAAGAAAACACAATGTCGCGCTCGCGGCTGTTTCGAAGATACGCGTAACGGACCGCGCCCACACCGATTTTTTCGGCGGTTTCGTCGACGGTCAAAGCATCCATGTCGGGGTTGTTCGCCTCGATTAAGGCGCGCGTTTTGGCGACACTTGTATTTAGTAAATCCTCCAGCAACACCACATTGCCTGTGCGGGTCGCCAAGGCGCCCTCCGCAAACTTCACCGTCCCAAACGCCACGTGCACACAGTCATCCGCTTTGGGAAAGCCCATCCGCTTCATGACGGCAAACACCTGATTAAAATGATTCTTTTGCGGGATGCCGACCACATAGACATTCTTGTAAAAGTCATAGGTTTTATCGCGCCACAAAATAGACGCGATGTCGCGCGAGGCATAGATCGTCGATCCGTCACTTTTTAAAATCAGGCAGGGATTCAGGCCAAAAGCTTCCAAGTCAACGACCTGCGCGCCTTCGCTCTCTTCGAGCAGATTCTTTTTTGTTAACGCGTCGACCACATCGGGGATCATGGGCGAATAAAAACTCTCGCCGTTCGTATTGTCAAAATGAATGCCCACGCGCTCGTATATGGTATTAAATTCACGCAGGCTCACACGACGGAAGGTCTCCCACAACACGTACTCTTCTTCGCCCCCCTGCTCGAGCCGGCTGAATGCCGCCCGGGCATCATCTTCCAGTTCGGGCCTTTTTTCGGCCTCTTCATGGAACTTCACGTAAATACGCGTCAATTCCTTAATCGGGCCCTCATCGAGCGCCGCCTGGTCGCCCCACAGGCGCCAGGCTACAATGAGTTTGCCAAATTGCGTGCCGTAATCGCCCAGATGGTTGAAGCGTTCCACGCGGTAGCCGCCATATTCAAACAGGTTCGCGATGGCTTCGCCTAAAAAGGTTGAAAAACCGTGACCGACATGGAAAGGTTTGGCGATATTGGGGGACGAATATTCCACGATGACGGTCTTCCCCTCCCCTTCCCGGGTCGCGCCCGGCCTGTCTTGCGCGTCAAGCGTCTCACGGAGCACGCTTTTGGCGTAATAGTCGCGGCGGATGAAGAAGTTCAGGTAACCTCCCGCGGTGTCAATGCGCTCGATGCGCTCATAAAGCGCTTTCAGGCTCGTCTCACGCTCCTTATCCAGTGCGGCTTTTAATTCATCGGCAATGGCCTGAGGCGCCTTTCGCATCACCTTGGCATAGCGAAAACAAGGCAGCGCGATGTCACCCATTTCAGGGCGAGGCGGCGTCGTGAGATTCGCGGTGACCTCCTCCGGGTCAACCGATAAATAAATGCTAAGCGCTTTTGCGATTAAGGAAGTCAGTGTCATGTTTTTACCTCTAATAAATATTTCATTTGGGCCAAAGCGGTGCCGGGTAGACACCCTCGTCCGCTAACTTGGCCAAAGCCTCGGCCACGCGAGGCCTATCTTCACGATTGGTGACGCCGTACCAAGAATCGGTCACAGGCATGGTCACGGCGTCTATAGTGCCTGCTTCGATGTGCCTGCCGGCGATAACCGGTAGCAGGTATTCGGAATAAAGCGGGTCGAGTTTGATATTCTCTTTTAAAAACCCAGAGAAATCGTGTTCTAAAAGACCCATAAATTCTTTGGGGAAGCCCCAAAAATTCATGGAGACCAAGGTATCTTTGGGCAACACTACGTCCTTTTGTGTTGCTTCGGAATAATAGCTGCCGCCGTTTTCAATCTTTTCAATCTTCTTGATCTCGTGGATCTCCAGAAGCTTTCCGTCCGCCGACGTATGGCACACCCCTCGCGAGACATGCCCGTAATCGGATAAGGTATCTTCGAGTTTCCATACACATAAGCCAATCCGGGGACGTTCACTCTTTTGCTCACGGGTTAAAAACCGGAACATCTCCCGGTAGGCACGCGGTCCGTAATAATCGTCCGCGTTAATGACGCAAAAAGGCCCGTCAATGAGGTCGCGCGCGGCAAGCACCGCGTGACCGGTGCCCCAGGGTTTGACACGCTCTTGCGGCACCTGGAAAGCTTCCGGCAAATCAGATAGTTCCTGGTACGCGTACTCAATTGCGACTTTGCCTTGGTATTTGTCTTTCACCCGCGCGTCAAAACGCTCTGCAAAATCTTTTCGTATGACAAAAATCACGCGTTCAAAACCTGCTTTTAAGGCATCGTATACGGAATAATCCATGAGAATTTCACCGTCAGGCCCCACGGGGTCCAGCTGTTTCAAGCCGCCGTAGCGCGATCCCATCCCGGCTGCCATAATAATCAAAGTCGGATGACCCATTTCCATCCTCATCCATCTTCCTTTCAGCTTGATTTCTTGTGCCCCTCAATCATACCACGCCTGAATCGCCAATTCATGGGCTTTATGCATGCTCTCTGTGATACTATTAACAGAGATTGCTGATGGAATTCAGCCATCGACTGAAGGGATTATGACATTATGGAAAATACAAATACAAGTGATGTACGGCTTGCCGTTTTGATCGACGCGGACAATGTTCCGCCCCGCAATGTGCGGGGCATGATGGAGGAAATTGCCCGCTACGGAACTCCGACGATCAAGCGTATTTACGGCGACTTCACAAAGCCCAACCTCGCGCAGTGGAAAAACCGCCTGCTTGACTACGCGATCAGCCCGATCCAGCAGTTCAGCTACACGACGGGCAAGAACGCGACGGATTCCGCCATGATTATTGATGCGATGGACATCCTTTACACCGATCGGATCGACGGTTTTGTGCTCGTGTCAAGTGACAGCGACTTCACAAAACTGGCTACACGGCTCAGAGAGTCGGGCAAGATCGTCTACGGTTTCGGCGAAATGAAAACACCTAACGCCTTTATCGCGGCCTGCGACCGTTTCATTTATCTGGAAATCATTGATCAGCATACGGATGAAGACGAACAGGAAAAAGAAAAAGCGGAAGAAAAGAAACAGACGGCCCGTTTGAAGACGACGGTGAAAAAGGATAGCGAGAAAAAGGTAGAACCGGCAAAAAAACCGGCCATGGGCAAAGATGAACGCGGCATCCGCAAAGTCGACCGCGAACTCACAAAACTGATTAACTCCTCCATCCGTGACGTGGAAGACGAAAACGGCTGGGCTTTCTTGGGCGAGGTCGGAAACCTGATCGTGAAAAAACAGCCCTCCTTTGACCCGAGAAACTATGGCTACGATAAATTGACCACCCTTGTGAAAGCAATGGGGAAATACCATATCGAGATGCGTGACACGGGAAATCCCAATGTCAAACATGTCTATTTGAAGATTAAAAGTCGCTAGTCAAAGCGAATCAGGCGAAGCATCAGGCCCGTCGGCAAGAGCCAGGCCGCAAAACGAATCAACTTCCCCATAAATCCGGTGACGACAAGTGCTTTGTTTTTCTTGAGCGCGCGGATCGTTCGTTTTGCGGAGCGATCGGGATCCTCAATACCCAATCGTTTGTATGAATTTTGCAGTGCTTGTTTTTGTGCCTCAGTGAAAAAAGCTGTCAACATTGGGTTAGGGCATGTGACCGTCACACTTATCCCCTCTTCGCGCAGTTCTTCTCTCAATGCTCTGCCAAAGGACAAAATAAATGATTTGGAAGCAGCATATGTGGCAAAGCCGGGCTGGGGCAAAAAAGCCGCGACGCTTGAAGTGAAAAGGATCCGGCTTTCGTTCGACATGTACGGGAGCGCCAGGGATGTCATTTTCAGCTGAGCCCTGACATTTAAGTCGCAAAGCGAATCGTGACGCATGAGATCTAATGCTTGAAAGCGTCCGGCACAGCCCTCCCCTGCGTTATTGACGAGCAAGACTACCTTTGGCTTTTCAGCCACAAGTGCCTCCGAAATCGCTGTGTAATCCTCATGTTTTGTGAGATCAGCGGGAAATACTCGCGTAGGCCTTGAAAATTCAGACGCGAAATTATTCAACTTTTCAAGATCGCGCGCGATGAGCCAAAAGCTCACATCCTTGTCGAGCCAAGTGTCAAGCGCCCGCGTCAGGGAGGCGCCAAATCCCGAGGATGCCCCCGTAATAATGGCCACCTGATCCGTCTTTTTAACCCTCTTATCCTCTTGGCTCATACGATCACCCTTTCGCCGCTTCTGCTCATTATCATAGCATCTGTGTGCTATGATAAGTTCCGAACGAATGAGAAGATTTGATTGAATCAATTGCATTTTAGAGGATAAATATGGCTCGAACACTCGTCATCGGCCTGACCGAGTCAGGCACGAAAACGACCGTTAATGAAGATACATTCAGCTTGGGCGGTCGCGTCTACCCCGACATGATCACCGGGAGTGAGGAACGTAGCGCGAAGTCACAAGACTACACGCAACTCTATGTGGTAACCGAAGGTCACGGCGGTTCAGGGGTGGGCGATCTGGCAGGACGTCTTGTTCAGAGAACTGCCATGGATCTTGTCGACCTGATCGGCAGCTATAAACAGCCCGAGTTTGATTTTCAAAAATTTTGCCGTGACCTCATCAAGGAGGCACACGCACGCGTCACCCGCCAGATTAAACCGAGGGACAATGGCTTTTCGGGTGCGTCCATGGCACTTTTATTGATTGATTCCAATGTCGCGCATCTTCTGAATATCGGCGATACGAAAATTCACTTATTCCGAAATAACAAGCTGATGTTTCCGACTTGCTCACCGGGAGAACAAGAAGATATGGCTGAGTGGGTAATCGGTGATATGACTCGATCAGAGTCGCCTAACGCCATCACGATCAAGCAGTTCACTTTGAGGTCGGGCGATATAATCCTGCTGTCGTCGAAGGGATTTTGCAAGGATTATCCTGAACAGCAATTTGCCTCAGACCTGGCCTCCCCCGATGCGTTTGCCGCGACCATCCGGCAGGCTCAGATTCATTCACGCCAGTTCAACGACGCGGCGAACGGCACGATTTTGGCCGTGAAGGTACGCGATCTTGAACTCACGGAACCGGGCGATCGTATTCCCGAAAGTGAAGTCCGTCGCGCGATTTACCATAATGGCAATACCTCGATTCTCACAGAAGAAAATCGTGCCGTTGCAAACGGAGGGGCGGCAGTCGAGCCGCCATCACGCCCGCCGGAGGATGAAGCCGATATGAAACAGAAATTTAAAAAAGAGCGCCGCCGGCGCAATACAAAGACATTTTTCTTGTTCCTCTTTCTGGGATTCCTGGTTGGATTGGCGATCATCTTTATTTTGTGGTACTTCATTTTGAGTTAATGCGAACTCGATAATACTGACACTTTATCGCATGTAAAAGGGGGCTGTCTTCTATAGAAGACAGCCCCTCATTCGTTTCCATCAAGGTTTATTCACTTATTCTCTTTGCACAGGGTCCTCCGAATGGCGATAGCCTTCCGGTGAAACATTCTCGAGTGGCGCTGCCTGTCTTGCCTTTCGCTTTCTTTTTCGTCTGCGACAGATCCATACGATAAATAGGATGAGAACTAAAAGCACAATGAGCGGAAGCAGATACACCAGTACGACAAGGAAGTACTGGAACCCTAGGACAATGCCGATCCCCACTTTCTGGATGGCATTTTTCATCAGGTATCCGACGTCAGACCACTTTAAGGTTTTCCATGTGACCTCCGGTTTTGTGATCGTCGGATCGGATTCCAACCGGATCGTAATGTCGATCCTTGATTCTTGCGTCCAGCTGTCAAGTAGCTTCAGATGACCCTTCAAACTCTCAAGTTCGATCGTCAACTCATCAATCCTGCTTTGGACCAACAGAGTGTCCTCGATCGTTTCCGCTTTTTTCAGCATGCCGCGGTAATGTTCAATCAGGTCTTCCGTCGACTGAAGCCTCGTTTTTGTATCGTAGTAGCTTTCGGTGACTTCTTCGCTTGTCACAGTATTTGTCTCGACACGGGTAACATGTTCTGCGGTGACATCCATGAATTCCGAAAGTGACCCGAAAGGCACCGCGACCTGCATGTGTATCCAGCCATAGTCGTCATCTACCTGACGCTCGTAGGAGACAACCCGCCCGTCCAAGCGCTCGGTGAGTGACACTAAAGATTCGTAGGTTTTGTCGACATCGGAGCTTCTGAGCGCCAGTTCACCATTTTGGATAAATTTGCGCTCGATCGCGTTCGGCAATTTTTCTCGGGGTGCTTCGGGGGCACCCGGCGAGTCAAAGTCCTGCCCGTGTTCCCAGCCCGGACTCCCTTCTGATTTGTCGGAAGGGTGGGACATATTGGCCGATGAACAGCCGATCACAACTGACGTCATCATAAGGATGGCCAGTGTCAAGGCGATGCGTTTTTTCATTTTTTTCATGACGATCCTCCCATGTTACGAAAGCAAAATCGCTCCTAATCTCTAGGACGTCATTCAACCCGAAAGGTTACGCCATCTTAGCGGGCGCTCCCGGAGCCGGTGCTTTCACTACCGTGATCTCAAGCGTTTCCTCATGCGTGTTATGGACGTTCATTTTGGTGTCAACCGGGATTTTGAGCAGGGCACCGCGTTCGTAATGGCGCACCTCCTCTTCGCCCAATCCAATGGATAGTGTCCCTCGAAGCACATTCATATAGACATTGCTGTTTGAATAATGCAGGGGCAGGGCTTCATCTTGGTTCAGGATCATATGCATGTAATGAAGATTCTCATCCATGATGATGGGCTTGATTGTTTTTTCATCCGTTTGCGCCAGTTGATAGACGGTCTCGATCATGTTTTGTTCTCCTTAAAAATGCGTTGCTGCTATAACAGCGTGTCCTCTGAAAACTCCCCCAGTGTCTTGAAGAGTCCCTCATTGCTTTTATACGCCTTTTTGTACACATCACGGTAAAGATGCTCGTAGACGGCGACATTTTGGGGATCGGGCCAGAAGGTTTTCTCCTCCTGTACCATCGCTTTGACCGCCGCTTCAAACGACGGATGGAAACCGGCCCAGACCATGGCGTTGATGGCGGCGCCCATGGCGCTGATCTCCTTATCCTCTAATCGTACGGCCGGAAGATTAAAGATGTCGGCCGTGAGCTGCATGGCGGCGTCCGACTGACTTCCGCCGCCGACGACCGTCAATTTTTTCACGTTCATTTTGCTCTTTTGCTCAATAAGCTCTAAGCCTTCTTTCAGGGCGTAGGCGATACTTTCCAAAATCGCGCGGTAAAGGTCGACCTCCCGATGGTGGTCCATCCAGCCGGCAATCATGCCTTTGCCGTGGGGGTAGAGTCCGGGGTGGATCGTCCAAAACGGAAAGACAAAAAGCCCGTTGGCGCCGGGCGGCACTTCCTTGACCTCTTCATTCATTTGCTTCAGAAATTCCGGCATGCCGCTCTCTTTAGCGTATTGTTGGCAAAACCAGGTGACCAGCCAGTAACCGCGATAGATGCTGTGCTCGGGGTTCCAGGCATCGGGAATACAAGAGGCAAAGGTATAAAACTTCAACTTTTTATCTTCAATATGGCGAAAGATGGTCGTGCCCAGTGTGGCCATTGTCCCGTAACTGATGGTGGCTTGAGAAGGGTCAAAGACGCCTGAGCCTAAAGTTTCGCACTGTTTGTCGCCGGCAGACGCGATGACGGGCAGTCCTACGGGGAGGCCTGTGTGAAGATGACCTTCTTCTGTGACATTTCCGATGACCTCTCCCGGCGCGACAAGGTCGGGCAGTTGCTCCCGGCGCACTCCCATAAATCTGAACACTGATTTAATCTTGTACCAGTCCTGGCGTTTGGCCTGGTACGGGACGTAGCCAACCTGCATGCCCCGCGCGTCCCGAAATACACCGCAGAGTTTTAAGTTGAGGTGACCGGTAATCGACACATAGCGTTTGGCCCGGTGGTACACCTCCGGTTCATGGTATTTGATCCAGTTGAATTTGGAGCGGTAGGCCACCATGGAGAAGAACGCGTAATCGGCAAGGTAGATGGCGCGGTCGACCCCTTTTAATTCTTTTTTCAAGGCCTCCATGGCCTTCGGCGCGCGGCGTGTATCAACCCAGGTAATCCAATCGCGTAAGGGTTTATCCTGTTCGTCAAGGGGAAGGATATTGTCGCGATTGGCCGTCACGGCCATGGCCTTCAGTTCGCTCAACTCGTCGCCCAATAATTCGATGACCTCTCGGATCACCTCACAGCTGTCCTGCCAAAACTGATCGGCGGGCACCTCGGCCCATCCCGACTGCCGGCTATAATAGGGCGCGCTGATCTTTCTTGCGCTTACGACATGACGGCCCATGGGGTCGAACACGATCGCCCGGACACTTTGTGTGCCGACGTCGACCGCCAATACATATCCCTTAGACGGCATAACGACTCTCCTGTCATTTATTGACCCGATGATAAGGCCGTCCGATTCTCGCGTACCGGACGGCCTTGTTGATAACAGTGTTTCGCGCACTAGTGGCGAAGTTTTTCTTTCATGATCTGGATATCATTCAGCCAGTCTTCTAGGTCTTGTTCGTGCTCAAGCTCATCTTCCATGATCTTGATCGCCATGCGGTGTGTGACAAAGTCTTTGCCGCGCGTGAATTCTGCAATCTGCTGGTAACGCCTAATCGCACAGCGCTCCCCGTCGATATTTTGCTGCAAGATCACTTCCACGTAAGGATCGTTGGGCTCTTCATAATCGCATTTGGAGTATTCTTTCCAAAGATTGGGGTTCAAAAGCGGCGTTCCGCCTAATTGTACGATACGGTCTGCCACCATAATGGCATGCTCGTACTCTTCGTTGGCGTGTTCAATCAGTTCCGGTTCAATTTCACTTCTCATCGGGCCTTCAATCAGGCGCGCGCCGACCCAATACTGGTAAAAGGCAAGCCATTCTTCCGCTAAGGCCTCGTTCAGGTACTGGATCAGTTGATTCACATCAAGATCTAAAATTTCAATTCCTTGTTTGCCCATTCACTGATACCTCCTTATGTATTCTGTAGATTACATCTGGAATTAGCATACAAGTCCTTGGTGAAAACTGCAATATATGAACCTTTATTCAAGGGAACAGGTTACCGCGAATGCGTACATTACCCTCACGTGTTATAATGAGTAGGCTCTCATAGGGGAGCGTACTGGTTTCGACGGGGTTGTTGAGATCGGGAAAGCGGGTAGAGGATTCTCGTGGGCCTCTTTAAAAAACGAGAGACTTTTTAATTGCCAACAAACCGGCATTTGCAGCGGCGTGAGCCCTGCCGTTCCCGCGGCTAATCTGCTAACCGCGTAAGAACGTCAACGGCAGACCTTTCTTTCTGGGCAGGTCAAAGAAAGCTCCCGACGGACTAATGCCTTGGAGTCTCGTTGCGTATTAAAGGCTACCTCTTCGTTCAAGATCGCCGCTGAACTTGATGACAGAGGGAATTTGAAAACAGCGGCTGCACCCGGAGATGTCCCTTTTAAGGCGATTTCGGACAGGGGTTCGACTCCCCTCGCTTCCACCAGATGCCCTTGTAATGACTCAATTACAAGGGCTTTGCACTTTACCCCTACGACAAACCTATTCTAGTATCTTAGACAAGATGAGAAAAAATCTTGATCAAGATCTGCCGTTGTATCAACGCAATCACGCACATCTTTGATTGACTGTCCTTTTACAACGACCTCAGCAGTCAATTTTCCCATGCTCCTCAACGTCTCATATATGCCGACATAATCACTATCGGCACTCATGAAAAAGGTTTACTATTCAGACCTTTGGCCCATTGGTATGCCTTTGAATAATTGCTTATATCTTTCGAAAATGTATCTGGTTTTGGTACAAATAAGTATGTTTTAATCAACTGGTAACCGGGTACTAAACGAGTGTCCTGCTTGGGGAGCTTTGTATCGTCAAGCCATGGGGCGCTTCCGCCATAAAGATCCCAAACAGCTATTTCAAAATTTTGATGATCGATCAGTACGATCGCTCTCAGCATAGGGCACCTACTAAAAGGGACGACAAGCCGCGAAGGTCAAATCGTCCCGATCCATTTTGCATAGGCACCTGTTTTTGCTTTCTCTCCTCTCCCCTTTATTAGTTTATGATGAATCCGTAGTTTGAAAAGAAATCATGTATAAGAGGAGACCCCATGAAAAAGAATCACGAAATTCTGTTCACCCCACTTGACATCGGCCAAACCACCATACAAAACCGCTTTATCCTCTGCGCCATGGAAGGCACCAACATGGTGGAGGGCATGACTAAGTATAAATTCAACGAGCATTGCCCTGAGTATTATCGCGAACGCGCCAAAACAGGCGTGGGACTCATCATCCCCGGCATGATCCCCATCAGAAGTTTTGCGGGCAACCAATGGCTTTACGAGTCCGAATCCGTATTTATGGGCCCCGTGAAAGATTTAGTGGATGAAATCCACGCGCACGGCTCCAAAATCTTTTTCCAGGTCGGCGCCGGCATGGGGCGTGCCATGGTGGCAGTGCCCATTTTGCGAAAACTCTACCACGGTAAGTTTTTGAAACGATGTGCCAAACTGTTCGGCATGGACGTCGCACGCGTCTTTGCGGGCGCCTCCCCCGCTATGCCCAACGTCTGGGATCCGACCATTAAAGCCCGCGCGCTTACGAAAAAAGAAATCGAAAAAATCATCGACGCCTTCGGGAAAACCGCCGCGCTTTGTAAACGCGCAGGCATCGACGGCATTGAAATCCACGCCGTCCACGAAGGTTATTTACTTGACCAATTCACCATGACATGCACCAACGAACGCGACGACGAATACGGCGGCAACTTAGAAAACCGCATGCGCTTCACCACCGAGATCATTCAATCGATCAAGGCCGCCTGCGGAGACGATTACCCCGTCAGTGTCCGCTTCAGCGTCGAGTCGAAGATGCGCGGCTTCCAACAGGGCGCCGTCCCCGGAGAAGAATATGAAGAATTTGGCCGTGACAAGGAAGAAGCCATCAAAGTTGCCAAAATTTTAGAAGAAGCCGGCTGCGATCTTTTGAACGCCGACAACGGCACCTACGACGCCTGGTTTTGGGCACACCCGCCCATGTACATGCCCCTGGCCTGCAACCTGCCTGAGGCAAGCTTTTTAAAACCCCATGTCTCCATCCCTGTCGCCTGCGCGGGACGTATGGAAGATCCCGATCAGGCGGCGGAAGCATTGGCCGAGGGGCACATCGATGCGGTGGGCATCGCGCGACAGTTCCTGTGCGACGGTCTCTACCTCGATAAAATCCGAGATGAAAAAATCGGCGATATCCGCCCCTGCATTGCCTGTCACAACGGCTGTTTCGGCGTGTACCGCTACAAGGGCGAGCCGGGGAACCTGCCGAAAACACCCTTAGGCCGCTGCGCTTTAAACCCTGTGACCTTCCAGGAAGAAAAATATCGTTTAAAACAAGCCGAACAAAAAAAGAAAATTGCCGTCATCGGCGGCGGGATCGGCGGCATGGAAGCCGCAAGGCTCATGGCATTGCAAGGCCATGAGGTAGATCTCTACGAAAAAAGCGATGAATTAGGCGGTGTCTTCATCGCGGCCGCCGCCCCG
>Ga0265294_10001068_pt1 | contig 37142 bp, 33 predicted proteins | sample MunlanPumphouse3_FD_192504 | JGI IMG/M metagenome (GOLD analysis project Ga0265294, IMG submission 192504) | Groundwater microbial communities from a municipal landfill in Southern Ontario, Canada - Pumphouse #3 | ecosystem: Environmental > Aquatic > Deep subsurface > Groundwater | place... | reverse complement strand
GTAGCTGAACATCCCTTCTTGCTGAAAATCGGTGCCGCGCATCGTTGTTCTTGGACTCATTTCGATGGACTGCATTCTACCGACCTCCGATCCGCCTGTGGATCGGGGTTTTTCAACAACCTGCTAGGATGGCGCGGTCTTGCGTGCGTTGAGGAAATCCTCGATCACGCGCCTGGCGGGCAGGACGCAGCTCTTGTCCAGCTCCATCGCGGTGCGCAGCGCGGTAACGCCGGCCGGGTCCCAGCGGGCCAGGAGAAATCGGCCGACGACGAAGTTGAGCTGCGGATTGTTCCGATTGATGGCCAACAGCTCTTTGTGCAGGGCCGCGGCGCTTTGCGGATCGAGTTGCCGTTCCGCGATGAGTGCGTATTCCAGCGCTTCGCGATCGCTCAGGGATGCCCTTCGGATATGTTCGCGCAGGACGCTCAGCCGCTGATCGGTCCGGTCCGGGTCGGCGTTCTTCGGCGATTGTTTCCAGAAGGGAAGCGACTTACGCAGCCACTCCCGGTTCAGGCTTTCCACGAACCGGGGAGCGGACGGGCCGAGGTAGGCGGAGGCGGCGCTCTGGCCGGACGCGGCGGGTAGCCAGTACTGTGCGTGGCCGATCGCCTCCATGCGCTCGCGCAGCGGCGGCAACGTATCGGTGTCGCCGGGATGTTCGGCACAGGCCGCGCTTAGCCAACGCTCGGCGTCGCTTTTGCGCATGCCCCTGCGGATCGCGGTTTCCATGTCCGCGAAGGGCGCGCGCGGGCATTTATCGCTGCTATAAACCGCCGGCCAGAATCTCTCCTGCACGAAGCGCTTCCAGGTTTCCATGGCGAACATGGATTCCAGCACGTCCACGTCGGAGCAGATGTCCAGGCTGTAGCTGTCGCCTTCGAGCTCATCGCGGCGCGCGGCGTAAAATGACAGGTACGAAAACAGCGGCGAGTACCAGGAGAAGAACGCGTCCAGCACCCAATAGGCCGCGGCAGAGTCGGCGAGGGCGATCTTGCGGTACTGCTTCCATACCTGCCGGAGGTGGTAAATCCTCCCGGTCAGCGGATTCTGCGTCAGGGAAAGTTGCCCGATCTTGCGCGCCAGCGCGGTCTTGAATTGCTGGGGAGACAGGCTCAACAACACCGGCAGGCCGATCAACAGGGTGTTTGTATAGCGCAATGGAAAGCCGCTGGTCGGGGTGCGCACCAGCTCCAGCACGAAATCGCTCTTCAGGCATACGCGGTGGATCGCGGGGCTTCCGTAAACCCGGCGCAGTTCCTCGATGAGTTGAAACAGCGCGGGAGCCTCAGCGGCCTCCACGGGATGCCGGCCCGGCAAGGGAAATCGGATGCGGGCCAGTTGATAGCTCACCAGGACCGCGGCGGCCGCGGCCAGCGCCTCGCCGGCGGCGAGGGCCCACTCCGCCGGCGAACCCGCGGTGGTCAGCAGGCCGGGCAGGTCCAGGAGCAGGAGGACGGTGAGGGCCGGAAACGCGGCGAGATAAACGAAGCCGAGGCACGCGACGCAAACCACCAGCGCCAGGTATAGGCGCGGCCAATGGTGGGCGAACCCCTGGAGGCGCGTTTTTCCTCCGGGGGGCATGGCCCGTTGCGGCGGGTTGGATGGTGCGCTCGACATGACCGGACGGATCGTTGTAGGTGCTTGTCCGCGCGATCCTAAGCCGGGGCGGATTCATGCACTACCACCCATGTCACAGATTCCGGGGCAGGCTCCTGGTGGGGCGTGTGCGGCGTGCGGGGATTGCCTCCCGGTCGCGACCGATTGCGAATTATCAATGAAGTACCTGAGTTGCGCGATGGATCATGCACCTGCGTGTTTTCATGTTGATTCGCGTGCCCGGACGATACCACGTCGTTCCACGTGCAGAGCCGGAAATGTCCCGCCAGCGTCTCGGCCAGGCGAGAACGGCGGACCGGTTTTCCCGTCCCGTCAGGACGCTTCCACCAAAGGTGAGGTGCGTAGCAGCTCGATGGCCGCGCGGTTTGCGCAGGGCCAGGGGCGGCGTTCAGCCATGGGGCTGCCGGGCTTTCCATCATTAGCGACATGAGATAGAGGATCTTTGATGGCTCACATCGTTGTGCTGGGTGCAGGCACTGGGGGGATGCCGGCCGCCTATGAGTTGCGGGATGCTTTTGGCAAGGAACACCGGATCACGGTGATCAATGCGTCGGAAGACTTTCAGTTCGTTCCGTCCAATCCCTGGGTGGCGGTCGGCTGGCGCGAACGGAAGGACGTCACGTTTCCCATCCGTCCCTGCCTCGAACGTAAGAGCATCGATTTCATCGCCAAGCGCGTGGTGCAGATCGAGGCCGACGCCAATCGGCTGCAACTGGAGGACGGTTCGTCCGTCGCCTACGATTACCTGGTGATCTGCACCGGGCCGAAGCTGGCCTTCGACGAGGTGCCCGGCGCGGGACCGGAACAGGGGTTCACCCAGTCCGTCTGCACCGTGGACCATGCCGAGCGCTGCTACGAAGATTTCAAGAAACTGCTCGCCGATCCGGGGCACGTGATCGTCGGCGCGATGCCGGGCGCGAGCTGTTTCGGGCCCGCCTACGAGTACGCCATGGTGCTCGATACGGCCTTGCGCCGCCACAAGATGCGTGATCGCGTGCCTATGACCTTCGTCACCAGCGAACCCTACATCGGCCACCTGGGCCTGGGCGGTGTGGGGGATTCCAAAGGCATGATGGAGTCGGAACTGCGTCAGCGCCATATCAAGTGGATCACCAACGCCAAGGTCACCAGGGTCGAAGCGGGGAAGATGTTCGTCGATCAGTACGACGACTCCGGCGCGGTGGTGAAGCAGCATGAGCTGGAGTTCAAGCACTCCATGATGCTGCCCGCCTTCAAGGGCGTGGATGCGGTGGCCGGGGTGGAGGGGCTGTGCAATCCGCGCGGGTTCGTGATCGTGGACGCGTACCAGCGCAGCCCGAAGTATCCCAACATCTACTCGGCGGGCGTGTGCATCGCGATCCCGCCGGTGGAGACGACGCCCGTGCCCACGGGCGCGCCGAAGACCGGCTACATGATCGAGTCCATGGTGACGGCGATCGTGCACAACATCGAGGCGGCTATCGCGGGGCGCGAGCCCACCTGGAAAGGCACCTGGAACGCCATCTGCCTGGCGGACATGGGCGACACGGGGGTCGCCTTCGTCGCCCTGCCCCAGATCCCGCCGCGCAACGTGTCCTGGATGAAGAAAGGAAAATGGGTGCACCTGGCGAAGGTGGCCTTCGAGAAGTACTTCATGCGTAAGATGAAGAAGGGCAGCTCGGAGCCCATCTACGAGAAGTACATGCTCAAGGCCCTCGGCATCTCGCGCCTGAAGGATTAGCACCCGCCTCGACGCCGCGCGGGCGGTGCGGATCAGGAGGTCCGCGCCCGCGCGGCAGATCGCCTCAGATCTCGATGCCGATGAAGCTCTGGACGAGCGAGCCGAAGAGATAGGCGATGGATGCCGCCACGAATCCCGCCATCAGCATCTCCGCGATCTTGCGCTTGAGCGATACGCCGGACACCAGCGAGATGAACAGCCCCACGAGGGCGAGGGCCAGACCGGCGAGGATCACTGCGCCGAGCAGGGCGGAGAGTGCGTTGGATGCCAGGAAATAGGGCGTAACGGGGAAGGCGATGCCGAAAAGGTAGGCGATGCCGGTAAACAGCCCCGAGCGGACTTCGTGCTCTTCCGTCTCGGGGAGCAGCAACTGCGTAAGCGCCTGCCGGTTGCTCCCGACACGGGTGGCGATCTCCTGCGCCAGTTCCTGCGGGACGCCGGATTCGGCCAGTCGCGCGCGATATTCCGCAACCGCCCGCTCGGGCGCGACCTCGAACAGGATCTCCATGCGTTCCTTGGCGCCTTCGTTGATCTGCCGTTGCGAGCGCACCGAGATGAACGCCCCGATGCCCATGGAGAGCGCTCCCGCGATGCCGACGATCAAGCCGCTGATCGCGATGATCTTGGGATTGTACCAGTAGACCGCGGTCAGCCCCGCCACGGCGCCGAGAATTTCCACCAATCCGTCGTTCATGCCGAGGACGAAATCGCGCACGTTGGCCAGTCCCAGCCGCCGCGACTCGTCGCGGAAGGACTGTTCGTGTTCCATCTCGTCCACGATGATGCCGCGCAGCGCCGCCTTTTCCTTCTCCGTCAATTCGCAGGTGGTGAGATATTCAAAATACCGCTTCAGGGTATTGGATTCGCCCAGTTCCAGTGCGGACACCAGCAGCGCCGGGTTCACGAACCTCTGCAGGAGACGCAGCAAGGCCATCCGGACGCGGTTGTTTGTTATCCGGGGGGGCACGGTGCCGCGCGATTCGAGCACCTTTTTCCAGAAGTTCGAATGATTGAGCTCGAAGGTGGCGATGCGGTTCAGCAGCGAGTGCAGGCGCGGCTCGCGCTCGGAATTCGCCAGCTCCAGATAGGTCATGTGATCGACAATTTCGTCGCGGTAGAAGGCGAGTGCCTGTTTTTCGATCGTGCTGTTCATGGCGCCGTACCCTGAATCCCCATGTTCCGTACCGGAATCATCGCATGGCGCAGGTGCGCGGGACGCGCTCAGGACGGAACGGACTTGGCCACGGTTCCATCGGGCCGAATCAATCGCTTATTTGACGATGATCGTACAAAGAAGAGGGTAGTTCAACCCGGAGCGTCGGCGCACGCGGCGTGGGAAGACGACGATGACGATGATCAACCGCGGTGAGAATCAGTTCGTCAGAATATGGTCATAGCATGTAGTGCGCCGAAATACAGTTAGGCAGGATATGATGAAATCGATTGCAATGTCCAGGACTGGAAAGCGTCTCGGCTATATTTGGATGCAATACCCGGTGTTCGACATGACGCGAAATGCGGATCAGGCAACTGCCGTGGTCGAAACGGGACGGCGTTCCCGCGCGGCAGCCATTGACGCTGACAAGAGAGGGGCATGGCGGGCCATGCCCCTCCGGGGGAGTCGACGATGGACATTGCAGCGAAAACCGAAACTTGGCAGGGGCCGCTGACGGCGGAAGACCTGCGCAAGATCGATGCGTATTGGCGCGCGGCCAATTATCTCTCGGTCGGCCAGGTCTATCTCATGGACAATCCGCTGCTGCGGGAGCCGCTGCGCGACGAGCATGTGAAGCCCAGACTGCTGGGGCACTGGGGAACGGTGCCGGGGCTCAATTTCATCTATGCGCATCTCAACCGGATCATCAAGGAGCAGGACCTGGATGTCATTTACGTCACCGGGCCGGGCCATGGCGCTCCCGGGATCATCGCCAATACCTATCTGGAGGGAACCTACACCGAACTGTACCCCAACGTAGCGCGGGATGCGGAGGGGCTGAAGAAGCTCTTTCGACAGTTCTCGTTTCCGGGCGGCATCCCGAGCCACACGGCGCCGGAAACGCCAGGCTCCATCAACGAGGGCGGGGAACTCGGCTATTCGTTGTCCCACGCCTTCGGCGCCGCTTTCGACAATCCGGATCTGATCGTCTGCTGCGTGGTGGGCGATGGCGAGGCGGAGACCGGCCCGCTCGCCACCGCGTGGCATTCGAACAAGTTCCTCAATCCAATCCACGACGGCGCGGTGCTCCCCATCCTGCACCTGAACGGCTACAAGATCGCCAATCCCACGATATTGGCGCGGATCAGCCGCGAGGAACTGGAAAGCCTGTTCGTGGGTTACGGCTACAAGCCCTGGTTCGTGGAAGGATACGAGCACGACGCGATGCACCAGGTGATGGCAGCGGCGCTGGATCAGGCGATTGCGGAGATCAAACAGATTCAGCACGAAGCGCGCTCCAGGAGAAAAGCGGAGCGGCCACGCTGGCCGATGATCATCCTCGTATCGCCGAAGGGATGGACCGGCCCCAAGGAGATCGAGGGCGACAAGGTCGAGGGATACTGGAAATCGCATCAGGTGCCCTTCGGGCTGGTGCGCGGAAACCCGGATCGCATGCGCTATCTGGAGGCCTGGCTGCGAAGCTACAAGCCGGAAGAGTTGTTCGATGCCGACGGGACGTTGCGCGCGGAACTGGCGGAACTTCCGCCCAAGGGCGAACGGCGCATGAGCGCAAACCCGCACGCCAACGGCGGTGTGCTGCTCAAGGATCTGATCATGCCGGACTTTCGCAAGCGCATGATCGACGTGCCGAAGCCGGGCCAGATCGCGGCCGAGTCCACGCGCGTGCTGGGCGGATTCCTGCGCGACGTGATCAAGCTCAACAAGGACAGCCGCAATTTCCGGCTGATGGGACCCGACGAGACCACCTCCAACCGCCTCGACCAAGTGTTCGAAGTGACGGATCGCACGTGGGTCGCGGATCGCCTGCCCGAAGACGATCACCTGGCGCCGGATGGCCGCGTGATGGAGATCCTGAGCGAGCACACCTGCGAAGGCTGGCTGGAGGGCTATCTGCTGACGGGGCGTCATGGCTTCTTCTCCTGTTACGAGGCGTTCATCCCCATCGTGGCCTCCATGTTCACCCAGTATCAGAAGTGGGTGAAGGTAAGCAAGACGGTGCCGTGGCGGCGTCCGGTGGCCTCGCTCAACTACCTGCTCACGTCGCACGTATGGCGGCAGGATCACAACGGTTTCTCGCACCAGGACCCGAGCTTCATCGACCACGTGATGAACAAAAAGGCGGACATCATCCGCGTGTATCTGCCGCCCGACGCCAACACGTTGCTTTACGTCGCGGACCAGTGCCTGCGCAGCCGCAACTGCGTCAACGTGATCGTGGCGGGCAAGCATCCCGCGCCGCAGTGGCTGAACCAGGATGCCGCCGTCAAGCATTGCACGGCGGGCATCGGCATCTGGGAATGGGCGAGCAACGACCTGGGGCAGGAGCCGGACGTGGTGATGGCTTGCGCCGGCGACGTGCCGACGCTGGAGACCCTGGCCGCCGTGGACCTGCTGCACCAGTACGTGCCGGAGCTCAGGGTCCGGGTCATCAACGTGGTGGACCTGATGACCTTGCAGCCGAAGGAGGAGCATCCGCACGGCCTGTCCGACCGGGATTTCGACACGCTGTTCACGACCGACAAGCCGATCATCTTCGCGTTCCACGGCTATCCGTGGCTGATACACCGGCTCACCTACCGGCGCACGAACCATCGTAATCTGCACGTGCGCGGCTACAAGGAGGAGGGGACCACCACGACGCCGTTCGACATGGCGGTGCACAACGATATGGACCGTTTTCACCTTGTCGGCGACGTGATCGACCGCGTGCCGAAGCTCGGCCATATCGCGGCTTATGCGAAGCAGACCATCCGCGGCAAGCTGATCGATCACAAGGAGTACATCACCCAGTACGGAGAGGATATGCCGGAAGTGCGTAACTGGAAGTGGCCGTACTGACGGCGTACGATATGAGCCCTTTTGACGACCATGCTGGCGGTTCTCGCCGTACGCGGGATCCGCCGCAAACCGTCAGGCGTATAGGGTGCGTGGGCCGCGCTGCTGATGCGTATGGCTCGGCGGCTTTTGTCGTCAGCGACTTGTCCACGATCGATCGATTCTCCTCGGCGGTGCGCGGCAGCGCGCCATGCCTGTATTTTTTGAGACAGAAATAGAGGAGCGGTTATGAGTTCCCGATCTGCGCAGCCGGAAAAGGGCTCCACTACGCATCTGCTGACGCCCACCACGGACCCGGTCTGGACCGTGGTGGAGGAAGGCTTCAATCTGGCCCTCGAACACGAGATTGAATCGCTTTTCACCGTCGCGAATGGCTACGTGGGTACGCGCGGATCGCTGGCGGAAGGCAGCCCGATGTCGGCGCCGGCCACGTTCATTGCCGGCGTCTACGACATCGATCCGCAGCGTTCCATTCCCGAGCTGGCGGTGGCGCCTGACTGGACGCAGGTGCAAATCTCCATAGAGGGCTGCGAACTCAAGCTCACTGGAGATGAAGGCCCGGCGCACCGGCGCATCCTCGATATGCGGCAGGGCATGCTTTGGCGCGAGTGGCGCTTCACGGACCCGGCCGGCAAGATCACGCGGATTCGAGGGTATCGTCTCGCCTCGCTGGCGGATCGTCACGTGCTCGTGCATTCGGCGCAGTTCACCCCGGAAAACTTCAGCGGACACCTGCATCTGGAGGGGCGGATTCTGCCGCCGGCGAAGCGGCCCGGGCATGTGGAGCTGATTCCCGTCGATTCGGGTGTCAGCAAGAGGCGCGACGGCGCCATCCGCTTGCTGGAACTGCACACCGGCACCGGGGTGCGTGTGGCGTTCGCATCGTTGCAGCGGGTGCGGATGGAGGTTGACGGCAAATGGGTGACGCCGCCCATGCGGCGCGCGTACGAGCGCAAGGACCCGCTGCGCCTGGACATGGAGATCGGGCGGACTTATCGCGTCGATCGGCTGGTGGTGGTCTATACCTCGCGCGACACGGATGATCCGGTGGCGGCGGCCAAGGCGCATCTGAAGCGGTTAGGAGAGGATGGCGTCGATGCGGTGGCGGCGGCCCATGTGCGTGAGTGGGAGGCGCGTTGGCGCCTGGCCGATGTGACGATCGAAGGCGACGAGGCGGCGCAACGCGCGCTGCGCTTCGCGCTTTACCACATGATCAGCTCGGCCAATCCGGAGGACGAACGCGTATCCGTCGGCGCCCGCACGTTGAGCGGTGCGGGCTACAAGGGGCATGTGTTCTGGGATACCGATATTTTCATGCTGCCGTTCTATGCGCACACACATCCCGAAACCGGACGGGCGTTGCTGATGTACCGCTACCACACGCTGGCTGCGGCGCGCGACAAGGCGCGGCGTTTCGGCTACCGCGGCGCGCTCTATGCGTGGGAGTCGGCCGACACCGGTGAAGAGACGACGCCTCCGTACGTATTGACCCCCGACGGGGAGTTGATGCGCGTGCTGTCCGGCGTGGAGGAACACCATATCAGTGCCGACGTCGCTTACGCGGTCTGCCAATACTGGCGGGTGACGGGCGACGATGCCTTTTTCCTGGAGGCGGGGGCCGAGATCCTGTTCGAGACGGCGCGGTTCTGGGCGAGCCGCGGTGAATACGGGGAAGATGGCCACTATCACATCCGGGGCGTCATCGGGCCGGACGAATATCACGAGAGCGTGGACGACAACGCCTTTACCAACGGGTTGGCGCAGTGGAACATGGAACAGGCGGCGGTGGTGGCGGAACTGCTGGAGCAGGGCTGGCCGCAGCGTTGGGCCGAACTCGCTCAGCGGCTGGAGATCACCGATGCGGAGCGGGCGGCGTGGACGCAGGCCGCCCGCTGCATGTATATGGGGTTCGATCCGCAAACCGGCCTGCTGGAGCAGTTTCGCGGTTATTTCGGGCTGGAGGATATCGACCTGAGCCAGTACGCAGGGCGTACGGCGCCCATGGATGTCCTGCTCGGGCGTGAGCGCACGCAGGGCTCGCAGGTCGTCAAGCAGGCCGACGTGGTCATGCTGATCTACCTGCTCTGGGACCGCTTCGATCCAGCGGTTCGCGCCGCCAATTTCCGCTATTACGAGCCGCGTACCGGGCATGGCAGTTCGCTGAGTCCGGCGATCCATGCGCTGGTTGCCGCGCGTCTGGGCGATCTCGAATTGGCGGCACGCTATTTCCAGCAGGCGGCCGAGATCGATCTGGGCAACAACATGGGCAACGCGGCCGGCGGCGTGCACGCCGCCGCCTTGGGCGGCCTGTGGCAGGCCGCGGTGTTCGGGTTCGCCGGCGTGCATGTGCGTGACGACGGCCTGGCCATCGTTCCTCACCTGCCGCCGCAATGGCGCGCCCTGCGTTTCCCGCTGCAGTGGCGGGGTTGCCAGTTGCGTTTCCAGGTTGAACGGGCGGTGGTCGAGGTTGCGCTGGTGACAGGGCCGCAGTCCGTGGAGGTGGCGGTAGGCGATCGGGCGCCGATCAGTGTTGCGCCGGGACAGACCATGCGCTGGGAACTCACCGCCCAGCATTCATGGAAGGAGGTGGCGGCATGAGCGCAGTACCAAGGTCGAACGAAGCCGTTTCCGTCCTTTTGCCGTTGGACGGCACGCCCCAATCGGTCGCGGCATTTCCGGTAGCGGCCAAGGCTGCGGAGATCACCAATGCGACGCTGCACATCGTACACGTGACGGAACAGCCCACACCGCTCGAAGCCCTGCGCGAGAAACTGCATCTGACGAACCTGCGCCTGACAGGAATCGTGCTGGACGTCATCCAGGGGAGCGCGGCGCCCGAGGGCATCGTGCGGGCCGCACAGGAAAAAAACAGCCTGCTGATCGTGATGACCACCCATACCGGGCCGGCGCGACCCGAGAGCGGGTTGGGGTCTGTTGCGGAGGCGGTGCTGCACGAAACGAACCGCCCGGTGCTGCTGGTGCCGCCCGACCGGGTGTCCGAGGGCTGGCAGATGCGCCGGGTGCTGCTGCCTCAGGATGGCACGCCCGGGGCCGCCGAGGCCCTCGAACCGGTGGTGCACCTGGCCCATTATGCCGGGGCTACGTTGCTCATTCTGCACGTCTCCGGCAAAGGGGAGATTTCGCCTGACGAAGAAGAGGAAGCGTTGCCTGTGCCGCGCTACATGGATCAGCCCCAGTACGAGTGGTCGGTGTGGAGCAATGAATTTCTCGACCGCATCCGCGGGCTGTGCCGGCTGCCGGACGATTTCGAGTTGCGGTTTTTCCTGGCGAAGGGGCAGGCGGGTTCCGAGATCCTGCGGGTAGCGGAGGAGCGGCGCGCGGACATGATCGTGCTCCCTTGGCGCGGCAGCCTTGCGCCGCGCCATGCGCTCATCGTGAAGGCGGTCACCCGTCGCGCCCCCTGCCCGGTCCTGATCCTTCCCTATCTGGCGGAGTGAGGAATCGCCCGGCGCGGGTTGTCAGGCGTTCGTGCGGGGTTCGGGCTCGACGGCGACTTCCGCCAGATCCGACACGACGACGCTCGCGCCGGCCGCCTCCAGCGCCTCCGGGTGTCCCGTGCGGTCCACCCCGATCACGCACTTGAACTGCCCCTGCCGTCCGGCCTGCACGCCCGAGATCGCATCCTCCACCACCACGGCCCGGCCCGGATCGATACGCAGGCGGGTGGCGGCCTCCAGAAACGTGTCCGGGGCGGGCTTGCCTTTCAGGCCGAGGTGTGCGGCGTCGGCGCCGTCGACTCGCGCATCGAACAGGTCGTTCATCCGGACAGCGTCCAGGATGGTCGCCGTATTCTTGCTGGAGGAAACCACGGCCGTCTTGAACCCGCCGGCACGCAGATCCCGGATCAGATCGACGGTTGAGGGATAAACCTCCACGCCGCCCTGGGCGACCATCTGCAGAAAGAGTTCGTTTTTCCGGTTGCCGAGGCCGCACACGGTTTCCTTCTGCGGGGGATCGTCGGGACTGCCATGGGGCAGATGGATGCCGCGGGAGGCAAGAAAGCTCGCGACTCCGTCATAGCGGGGCTTGCCATCGACATAGCGCCGGTAATCGTGATCCATGTCGAAGGGGCGAAAAGGCTCTCCATGCGCTGCAGCGTGGCGCTGCAGGTATTCGTCGAACATGGCCTTCCATGCGGCGGCATGGGTCTTCGCCGTCCGTGTAATCACTCCATCGAGATCGAATATGACCGCATCATAGGCGTCGCGGGCGATCGTAACGGAAGCGGATTTGGCTGCCATGAATCCTCCGGATGAGATGGATGACGAATGCACATGTCATGGTGCCGGCTTGCATTGGGTACGACAGCAAAAGGCTCGGACGGTTTCATGCGCGCTGCCGGCCGACCCCGGTCGCGGAACGGAGGGTGGGGATTACAGCTCGATGCCTCAATGGAGCGTGGAACCGTCTTCAACGCAAAGACGCCAAGGGCGCAAAGCCAAGTCGCAGGGCGGGCATCGCCCGCCGGAAACGCGTTGACGACCGGAGAATGGTGGGCGGTGCCCGTCCCGCACCCATGCCGTTGCCGCCGGGTGGCGGGAGGATGGCTTGCCGGAGCTGACAGGAATTATGCGTGTATGCCTGCCGCGGGATGACGATGTGGCTGCGCTTCGAGGCGCGGGCCGCGCGCACCGCGGATGTCCCTGGTGGGCGCGGCCCTCCCGATGGGACGGCTATTCCCGGATGGCAGGTGGGAATGACGGGGACAGGTGGCTCAAACGCCGTGCCGCCCGCTCGCATTCGGTCCACAATTCGGTGCGTGGCGGGCCGATACGCAGCAGGGACTCCAGCCGCAATTCCGCCTGGGCCTTCAGGAAATAAGGCCCCTGCAGGCCCTCGCGGGCCGCAAAGTACCAACCTTTCCCGATAACGTAGAACGGACGGCTTGAGGTGGAGGATTCGTTGGAATGATCTGGAATGCCATACATAGATGCCCTCCCGATGCCGCGGTAGTTGGACCTCTTGTCCGGTGCTTGCGGCGCGGCGACGCAGCAGCACGGCGCGGTGTCATCCCTGGCGATATCCGTTCATCCAGGCTTCCCAGTCTAGCCGGCGGCGCGAGAGCGGGGTATGAGAGAGCAATGGAATCTTTTGTAAGAGATTTCTGACTGCGGGAGGATCAGGCGGCGCGCTCGATCAGATCCGGGCCGTCGTGGCGCGGATTGTTGACGCGGCGGGACACGCGCCATGCTTCCATCGCTTGGGCCGGATATGGCCGCAGCAGCGGCAACAGCCGTGCCGGGTCGCGTTGATCGGGGTCGAGCCAGGCGGTGTGGCTCTCCGGCGGAAGAATGACCGGCATCCGGTCGTGAATGGGACGCACCAGTTCGTTGGCCTCGGTCACGATGATAGTGCAGGAGTCGATGCGCTCACCGCCGGGTTGTTGCCAGGATTCCCACAGGCCGGCGAACGCGAAGGGTTCACCGTCGCGCAGCCGGATGTAATAGGGTTCACGCCCCGAACACTCCTGGCGCCACTCGTAGAACCCGTCCGCGGGAATCAGGCAGCGGCGCCGACGGAAGGCGTCGCGATAAGCGGGTTTCTGATGCACCGTCTCGGCCCGGGCGTTGATCATGCTGTAGCGGTTGTCCGGGCCGGCGGACCATGCGGGAATGAGCCCCCAGCGCAGGGGGACCAATTCGCGCATGCCGCTCGGGGCGACGCGCACCGCCAGGATGGGCTGGGTGGGCGCGGCATTGTAACGAGGCGCGGACTCGACCGTCGCGGCGGCGCCGAACATGCGGGCATACCGCTCAACGGGTGAGGATTGCACAAAACGACCGCACATGGTTCAGAAAGGACTCGGCGTGTTCCGGTTCGGCCATCCCGCGTGGCGGCGGGTCGCACTGGCTCCCAATCATAGCGGCAGACGCCCGGGAAGGTAACCGGCGACGGGCATGCCGGGCCCACTCCAGGGACACGGGTGCCATCAGCTCTTCTTCGCGGTCTTGGCGAAGAAAGGCTGCATTTGCTGAACGACCGCGTTGCTGCCGCAGCGGGGGCACTTGATGTCCTTGCTGTCGTGCTCGCTCACGTGCAGGACCAGCGAAAACTTGTCGCCGCAGTTTTTGCACAAGTATTCGTAGGTTGGCATATCAGCCTCGTCGCGATGACGTCTCGTTACTCAGTATAGTGTCCACACGAATCACGGTCGGCACATGGATGACGGATCCGCGCACGCCGGCCGCTGGAATGACTGGGAAAGGCGCCGTCCTGCCATAATGAAAGTCCGGGATCGGAGCGATGCGTTTCTCCGTAGACCTGGAGCGAGGAGACCATGCCATGACTGAAGGGGAAGGGCTGCAACGCCGGGACGTGGTCACGGCCTTCCTGCGCCATGGAGGAAGGCTGCTGCTGGTGCGGCGCAGCGAGCGGGTCTGGAGCTATCGCGGCGACTGGGCCGGGATCAGCGGCCATCTTGAGGCGCCCACCGCACTGGACCAGGTGTTGCGTGAGATTCGGGAGGAGAGCGGATTGAGAAACGATCAGGTGCGGCTGATTGCCGCCGGGGAGCGCCTGGAAGTCCCCGCGCCGGAACTCGGCACCCTGTGGGTGGTGCATCCGTTTCTGTTCGATGTCGATGACCCGGACGCGGTGCGCCTGGACTGGGAGAACGTGGAAGCGAGATGGGTCGCTCCTGACGAGTTGCCGCAATACCGGACCGTGCCCGCCCTGGCCGCGGCATTGGCCGCCTGTCTCGAAGCGGAGGCGGCCAGCCGTGGATGAGCACGCCTTGCGGGAACGCATCCGTCCCGTCGTCGAGGACCGGACCCACGGCGCCAGCGAGCTCGCACGCATTTGTCTCGCCATCGGCGCGGAAGTCGCATTGCGCGAAGAGGCGCGCAGCAGCGCGGAGCTGCACGAGTGCCTGGAGCGGCTGGCGGCGGCCTTGCGCGCCGCGCGGCCCAGCATGGCGCCGGTGCACAACCTGCTGCAGCGCTGGCTGGAGCGGTTGACGGGGCTTTCGGAACTGGAGTTGGCTGCGGCACGCCAAGCGGCCGCCGCGGCGGCCGACGAGGTGGCGCAGCAGGCGCTGCGCGCGACCCGCGAAACGGTGCGGCGGGCCTGCGACTTCATCGGCGGCGGCAAGACCATCATGACCCACAGCCTCAGTTCCACGGTGCGCGAGGTGTTCCATGGCCTGAAGGACCACGATGTGCGCGCCATCGTCAGCGAGGCGCGGCCGTTGTGCGAAGGGCATGCGCTGACCGCGCAGTTGGCGGACTGGGGCATCCCCACGACGCTGATCACCGACGCGCAGATGGGCCTGTTCGTGCGGCAGGCGGATCTGGTGCTGGTGGGCGCCGACAGCCTGACGGAGGACGGCGCGGCGGTGAACAAGGCCGGGACCTATCTGCTGGCCCTCGCGGCGCGGGACCAGGGCATCCCGTTCTACGTCTGCTGCGAGACCTTCAAGCGGCGCGTGCCCGGGATGGGAGCGCTGGAGCTGGAGGAGATGGACCCGGCGGAAATCGCCGCGCCCGGCCGGCCGCAGGTAACGGTGCGCAACGTGTATTTCGACCTCACACCGCGCCGCCTGATCAGCGGCTGGATCAGTGAGCAGGGAGTTCAGGTGTGGGAGCAACATGGGTAGGCCGGGCACCGCTCACCGGAATGCTCTGAGCAAACGGTGCCTTGACGCAAAGACGCCAAGGGTGCAAAGACAAGAAGCGCGGGTTGGACTTCCGGCCCCGACACGCTCCCGGTCCGTACGGCAGCCCGCTTAGGCTGCCGTAATTCTCAATCAATAAATTCTTTGCGCCTTCGCGCCTTTGCGTTGACCGCTTTTGTGCAGGTAGCGCCGGCAAGCAGCCGGGATGGAGTGAAACGGAATCCCGAATTGCCGTACGACATGAACGGGTCCTAGCAGATTGTTGGTCGAATGTGAGAGATTTGTTCGTGGCTGTAGAATGCTCCAAAGATTTGTCAGGCCGGTGTGCATCCGGTGGGAGGGTGCGATGAACCTCAGTATCGGCGAATTGCTCATATTACTGGTGATCGTGGCGTTGCTGTTCGGGACGAAGCGGCTGCGCAACCTCGGGGGAGACCTGGGGGCGGCCATCAAAGGTTTCAGAACGGCCATGCGTGAAGGTGAAAAAGCGGGCAGGGAGGTGACAGGCGATGAGCCGAAGCGGCTTCGGGCAGACGGCGGGGAGCCGGCGGCGGCTGTTGACAGGGATTCGTCGGAAACGAAGTAGTTTGTATAGGGTGGGCATCGCCCATCGCAAATGCCTTGGCAACCGGGCTTAAACGCAAAGACGCAAAGATAAGCAGGGCTTTGTCCTGCGCCGCTGTATCAGGTCCGGGGCGTCGATCGGCGCGGCCACGGGCCACTCGCATCCCGTGGCGGCAATCCCGTTTCGGGCAACCGTCCTAATCGTACCCGTGATCTGTGTGGGACTCGATCGGCTCCACGTGGATGGTGACCGAGGTCCGCGCCAGTTTCCGCTCTATTGCCGCTTCGATGCGGTCGCACACTTGGTGGGCGTCGCCGATGGAGGTGTGCTCCGGCATCAGGAGATGGAAATCGATGAACCGCTTCGCCCCCGCCTTGCGCGTACGCAATGCGTGGTACTCCGCGCCCGGAGGAAGTTCCGTCTGGATCGCCGCCTGGATCTGGCTCAACTCCTCATGGGGGAGCGCCACGTCCATCAGTCCATCCAGCGAGCGCCGCATCAGGCCAAAGCCCGTCTTGAGAATGTGCAGCGCCACCAGCACCGCCATGATCGGGTCGATTATCTGCCACTGGGGTGGCGTGAGCAGCACGACGATCAGGCCGGCGATGATGCCACCGGTGGTCCATACGTCCGTGAGCAGATGCCGCGCGTCGGCCTCCAGCGTGATGCTGTCGTGCTCGGCGGCGACCCGGAGCATGATCTTGGCGGTGACGTAGTTCACCGCCGCCGCCGCCGCCGCGACCAGCAGCCCGATACCCAACTGCTCGATCGGTGCGGGATGCAGGAACCGGTCGATGGCCGCGTACAGGATGGAGACGGCGGCCACCACGATCAGCGCGCCCTCCACGCCGCTGGAAAAGTACTCGGCCTTGTCGTGGCCATAGGTATGGCGGGCGTCGGCCGGCTGCGCGACGATGGAAAGCACGCCGAAGGCGACGAGGGCGGCGACGAGATTGACCAGCGACTCGGCGGCGTCGGACAAAAGACTCACGGAGCCGGTCAAAAAATAGGCGCTGAACTTGAGCGCTATGGTGGCAATGGATGCGCCGACGGACAGCAGCGCCATGCGCTGGGTGTGGGTCATGCGGCTGTTTTCACTGGGCTGGTTTGAATGATGGCGGGTCTATGCGAAATCCTCGGCGGTATGATACCCGGCCCGTCATCGGTCCGGCTACCTGGGGCCGGTTACCGTGGCAGGCCGAGCGGCCGGTCCCCGGCCAGATGCTGAACGCCGTGGCGTTCGAGCCCATCGGGCATGACTGGCGTGTGAGGGGGACTGGGGATTATCTTCGCCCGGTGTTCACGCCTTCCGGCGCCGCTGCCAGTAGATGTAGCCGATCACCGTAGCGGCAGCGAAGGCGACCGCGCTCCAGATCACGAGCGCCATGTTGTCCCGGACCCACGCCTGGTTTTCGCCGATCACGTAGCCCAGTACCAGCAGCACCGCGTTCCACATGCTGGCCCCCACCAGCGTGTAGAGGATGAAGCGGCCCATGTGCATGCGCCCGAGTCCGGCGGGCAGCGAGATCAGATGCCGGATGCCGGGCAGGAAGCGCCCGGTGAAGATGGAGATCTCGCCGTGGGCGCGCAAAAAACCCTCGGTCTTGTCCAGATGCGCCTTGTCGATCAGCACGTACTTGCCAAACCGCAACAGGAACGGACGGCCCAGCCACAGGGCGAGATAGTAGCTTCCCACCGATCCCGCCACGCTGCCGGCGTTGGCGGCGAGCAAGGCAAGCCATGCGTCCAGCTTGCCAGTGGCCGCGAGATAGCCGGCGGGGATCATCACCAGTTCGGAGGGCACCGGCAGGATCGAGCTCTCGGCCGCCATGAGCAGGAAGATGGCGAGATAGTCCAATTGCCCCATTAATTCAATAAGATATTCAGTAAATTGCTCGCTCATGGCAGTTGTTGTTGGCTATTGTGGATCGGGGATCGGCAGGCCGGAGAAACGGATGGCGGGCCGGGTATTTATAGCATCAATCGGGCACTGCTGCACGGCGGCCGCTGGCCGCGCAGGTTGCTGCCTGCATACCGGCAATGATAGAAAGACGGGTTTTGGCAATCTGGCGGAGAAGAATGAACATGCTTGGTATTGCAGGAGCGCCGCGCAGCGGCGTGGCATTGGCGCTGCTCTGGCTACTGTGTATGGGGGCCGTGGCACACGCTGCGGAGCCCGACGCACTCGTGCGCGTGACGTTGCTGCACGTCAACGACGTATACCAACTCGCTCCCGTGGAAAAGGGGACGCGCGGCGGGTTGGCGCGTGTGGCGGCCATCCGGAACGCGCTGCGCGCGGAGGTGCCGAACACGCTGCTGATGTTCGGTGGCGATACCCTGTCTCCTTCCGTTGCATCGCGGCTGTTCGAGGGCCGGCAGATGATCGCGGGATGGAACGCCGTCGGTTTGGACTACGCAGTGCCGGGTAATCACGAGTTTGATTTCGGCAGCCCGGTGTTCCGGGACCGGATGGAGGAGTCGCGCTTCGTGTGGCTCGCGGCGAACGTGCGGGACAGGGGCACGGGGAAGCCGTTCGGGACGGCGCGGCGCCATGCGGTGCACGACTTTGGCGGCGTCAAGGTGGGTTTCTTCGGGCTCGTTACGCCGGACACGGTGTACTCCTCCAGTCCGGGGCCGGACGTGGAGTTTCTCGATCCGGTGGAGACGGCGCAGGAGGTAGTGCAGGAACTGCGTGGGCAAGGCGTGCGGGTGATCGTGGCCCTGACGCACATGAGCCTGCCGGAAGACCGCAGGCTGGCGCGCAGGGTGCCCGTGGATCTGATCCTGGGCGGCCATGAGCATATATTGCTGCAATCATTGAGCGGCAGGACGCCGATCTTCAAGATGGGGGCGGACGCGACGAACGTGGGACGCATCGATCTCTATCTGTCGGCTGCCACGGGCGAGCTGCGGCACATGGATTGGGAAGTGCTGCCGGTGACCGCGGAGATCCCGGAAGACCCGGCCGTCGCGGCGCTGGTGGCCGATTACGAGCGCCGCCTGCACGCCAAGCTGGGGGAAACGGTGGGGCATACCGCGGTGCCGCTGGATGCGCGGCAGGCAAACAACAGGCGCGAGGAGACGAATCTTGGCAGTTTCATCGCGGAGACCTACCGGAAGTGGACGCAGGCGGAGTTGGCCCTGGTCAACGGGGGATCGATTCGATCCAATGCCATCTACGCCCCGGGGCCGTTGAGCCGGAAGGACATCCTCTCCATCCTTCCCTTCGAGAATCCCGTCGTAAAGGTGGAGGTCAGCGGCAAGGTGGTGCGCGCGGCGCTCGAGCACGGTTTCGCCCTGGTCGCCGAGCAGCCCGAAGCTGGGCGTTTTCCCCAGATCGCCGGGATGCGGGTGGTGTTCGACGCGAGCCGGCCGCCGGGGGCGCGCGTGGTGAGCGTGGTGACCGATGCCGGGCCGCTCGAAGACGACAGGATGTATACGCTCGCGACGAACGAATATCTGCGAAATGGCGGCGACGGCTACACCATGCTGCGCGCTGCGCGTTGCCTGCTCGGTCCGGAGGACGCTCAGGTGGGGTCGGCGGTCGTGATGGCCGACATCACAGGAAAGACTATCGCGCCGCGAACGGATGGGCGGATACGCCGCCTGGACGGCATGCCGAAGTAAGCGGCCAGAGCGGCCCTCGCCCGGTGTCTCAGCGGGGCCGGGGCTGCCTGTTCGCTATACTGAATTTCGTCGGCCGGGAGGGATGGGGCCGAAAGCGCGCCTCAGGTGTGGAATCGGGAGAAAAGCCGCTTGATGGCTTCCAAGGTCCGATCGTCGGTAGGGGAAAACATCAGCCCGATGCCTTTCTTGTCATGCACGATCACGGCTGGCAAGCGGTGCAGTTCCGTACGTCCTTCTTCTGGCAGGGTAAACTCGATTTCCACCATGCCTTGGTCGGGAAGGAAATTGGTTTCCGCCTGGATCAGCAGTCCTTCGCGGCTGATGTTCTGGCTCTCGGACACCAGTACCGGAAGCCCCTCATGATAAACCACGATTTTCGCCTTGAGGGGTACCCTCTGGCTCCAGCGGCGTTCCATGGGACCTCCTTTTCGCAGGCTGCGTCCAGGGGGACGGACGGAACTGTCGAATATTGGTCGATGCAGGATCATAGTGGTAGCCGCTCCCACCGTCTAGTAAATCTTATACCGGCGGCGCTGTCCTTGATAACAATCAATTATGCGTCGATGGCTGGTTCAAGGGCGGGCAAGATTGCGGAAAAGCGATACCCAACCCGGAGGGATTCCAATGAAAGTCCACGATGCAATGGTGCGAGACGTACAGGCGTGTAGCGCAGACTCGAACCTGGAAAGCGTTGCGACGGTCATGTGGGACGGAAACATCGGAGCGGTGCCGGTGGTCGATGAGGGCGGAAAGCCGATCGGCATGGTCACCGACCGCGATATCGCGATGGCGGCCGCACTGAATCACAAGCCGCTGTGGGAATTGACGTCGCAACAAGTAGTGCGAGACCGGACTGTCTACACCTGCCATATGCAGGACGATGTCAAGACCGCGATGAAGATCATGTGGGCGCAGAAAATCAGGCGCTTGCCGGTGGTCGACAGTGCAGGAAAACTGCAGGGGATACTGTCCATCGACGATATCATCGAGCTGGCGGAGCGCGGCATGCGCGGACAGGGAACGCCGGAATTGTCCTATGACGACACCATGAACACGTTGAAAGCGGTGGGTAAGCGCCACTAGCCCGGATATTTCACCAAGACGGCCGATGGAAAAGGGCAAGGGTGGAGGGTGCGTGCGTATCGCATCAGAGCGGCGCGCGCCTCGTTCTGATCGGCCTGTCGGCATGGCAGTAAGCCTGCTGTCTGGTTAAGGCCTGACTCAATACTGCGGTGTCGTTGATGTAGGGCGAAACCCCGCATCCAAAATCAATTCCGTGGCGACAGCCACGCAACAAAAACAACCGTTCGCCATCATGCCGGATTACGACGCACCAATCCGATCAGGAAGACGGAGAAGACCATTTCATCGACTTGCTTAACCGTGAGTAACCGGCAGGTTCATAACCATAACCGTTATTATCCCTATTACCGCGGACGCTTCGGCTCAATGCCGGTTAGCCTGGGAGGCGTGCCGGCTGAATCAGCCTGGTACTGATCTTCGTCAAGGAATTGATTGGAGCGGCCTTCCATACTGGTACCGGCTTCCGGCAGGCCGGGCCATTCCGTCGGAATGGCATTGCGGCGCGCGCAGCCGGGCGGTGATGGTGCGGCCGGAAGTCGTCCCTATCCGCAACGGAAATTCCCGATCGATGTGCCAGTGATCGCCATGCCCAGGAGATCCGCATGACCGGTATGACTGAAATCCGTATCCATGGCCGCGGCGGCCAAGGCAACGTGGTGGCCGCGTATCTGCTGGCCATGGCGGCCTTCGAGGTTGGCCGCTTCGGCCAGGCATTCCCCAGTTTCGGGGCGGAGCGGCGCGGCGCGCCGGTGGCCGCCTTCGTGCGTATCGCGGACCGCGTGGTGCGGCGCCGCTGCCATGTGCGCGAACCCGCCTATCTCATCGTGCAGGACGAGGCCCTGCTCCACGTGCCGGGGACGCTGGACGGGCTGCAGCCCGGCGGCGGCATCCTGGTGAATTCCACTAAATCGGGCGAGGCGCTGTCCCAGGTGGTCGGGCGCGAGGTGATCGCGATTCCCGCGACCCCGCTGGCCCAGGAAATCCTCGGGCGTCCCCTGCCCAATACGGCGTTGCTCGCGGCGTTTCTGAGCCTCACGGATCTCTTGCCTTTGGAGGCGCTGGTCAAGGCCGCCTGCGGGCGGTTCAAGGGCGATGTGCTGGAGCGCAACGTGCAGCTCATGCAGCGGGCTGCGGAACAGGTTCCGGCCGGACATTGGAAGGAGGTGGCAAGTGCGGCGAGCGCTTGAAGGTTCCCAGGCGATTGCGCAGGCGGTGGCTCTCTGCCGCCCGCAGGTGGTGTCGGCGTATCCCATCACGCCGCAAACCCATATTGTCGAAAGCATTTCCAAGCTCGTGGCGGACGGCGAGTTCAATTGCGAGTTCGTGAGCGTGGAGAGCGAGCACTCGGCCGCGTCGGTGGTGTTGGGCGCGGTGGCGGCGGGTTCGCGCGCGTACACGGCGAGCGCATCGCAGGGCATCCTGCTGATGGCCGAGGTGCTCTATAACATCGCCGGCCTGCGTCTGCCGGTGGTGATGACCTGCGCCAACCGCGCCGTCGGCGCGCCGCTCTCTGTTTGGAACGATCAGCAGGACTCCATGGCCGTGCGCGACGCGGGCTGGATTCAGCTCTATTGCGCGGACAACCAGGAGGCGGTGGATAGCACCATCCAGGCGTTTCTGATCGCCGAGCGCACGGAACTGCCGGTCATGATATGCGTGGACGGATTCACGCTGACCCACACGCTGGAACCCATCGACGTGCCGAGCCAGGAGCAGGTGGATAGCTTCCTGCCGCCGTTCGCCTTCGCGCGGGCGCTGAATCCCAAATGGCCGATTTCCATCGGCACGCTGATCTCGCCGGATTACTTCCCCGAGGCGCGTCACTCGCACCACCAGGCGCTGCTGCATGCCCAGGAGGTGATCACGGCGGTCGACGAGCAGTGGAAGGCGCTCGTGGGGCGCAGCACCGGCGGTCTGGTGGAGATGCACGGCGATCCGCATGCCGAGGTGGGCATACTGGCCATCGGCAGCATCACGGGCACCCTGCGCGATGCCATGGAAGAGTATCCGGAGTTGGGGCCGGTGCGGCTCATCCGGCTGCGCAGCCATCGGCCGTTCCCCGTTGCGGCCCTGCAGGTGGCCTGCGAAGGATTGCGCGATCTGATCGTGCTGGAGCGGGCCATGTCGCCGGGCGGCGGCGGCATCATCGGCGCGGAGGTGCGTGCGGCGCTCTTCGATATGCCGGCCCGGCCGCGGGTGCACAACTTCGCGGTCGGCCTCGGCGGGCGCGACGTGCCCCTGGATATCTATCCGCGTCTGCTGCAGGCGATCGAAACGCCCGAACCCCGGTATTTCGCCGTATTCGACGCGGATCTGGAGAAACTGCCGGTGGAAGACCGTTAGCGGAACGCCACTGGCATGAGGAGCCGTTATGCTGAATTCGACTTCCACAGTGAACATCCCGCTCGCCGAACTGCGCCGCAAGCAGCCGCGCTTCAGCGCCATTGAAGCGGGCCATCGCGCCTGCCTCGGCTGCGGCCAGGCCATTGCGGCACGCCTCGTGACCGAGGCGGCAGGGCCGGACATCATGATTGCCAACGCCACCGGCTGCCTGCAGATCTTCACCACGCCCTGGCCGGAGTCCTCCTGGCGCGTGCCGTGGCTGCACTCCCTGTTCGAGAACGCGGGCGCCATCGCCTCCGGCATGGAGGCCGCGCTCAAGGCCCAGGGTCGGCGCACCAAGGTGCTCGCCTTCGCCGGTGACGGCGGCACGTTCGATATCGGGTTGCAGGCTCTCTCCGGCATGTTGGAGCGCGGCCACGACACGCTGTACGTATGTTTCGACAATGAGGCCTACATGAACACGGGCATTCAGCGCTCCAGCGCGACGCCCCACGCGGCCACTAGCACCACCTCGCCCGCGGGCAAGGAGCGCCTGGGCAAGCGTCACTTCAAGAAAGACCTCATTTCCATCGTCGCTGCGCATCATGTGCCTTACGCGGCTACAGCATCGGTGGCCTATCCGTCCGATATCCGCAAGAAGGTGCGCCGTGCGCTGGCGGTGGAGGGGCCGAGCGTGCTGCTGGTCCATTCGCCGTGCCCGCTGGGTTGGGGCCACGATGGCGCGGTCAGTGTCGAAGTGGGGCGCCTGGCGGTGGAGACTGGCCTGTATCCGCTGATCGAACTGGAGCGCGGCGCGCTGACGGGCGCCATGCCCATCCGCAACGTGCGTCCTGTGACCGATTATCTCAAGGCGCAGCAGCGATTCCGCCATCTGTTCTCGGACGAGCTGCGCGCTCAGGAAGAACTGGAGCACATCCAGGCCCTGGCCAACTACAACATCGAGATCTATGGGCTGCGGGGCGACCGGCCCGACCGCATGGATACGGAAGGTGCGGATACCGTGGTCCGGGGCGGCGTGCGCTGGGCGTAATGCCAGTGAGGATGTGACGAGTACCGTTGTAGAAGGGGGTATGTCCCGCACTGGGGGCGGCAGATCCGCGGCGGAGCCGCTCCTGCATGGTGGCCTAACCGGAAACAGGAAAGATACCGGCACCAGGGTGCCGATGCCAGAATCGAGAGACGACGCATCATGACGACATTGTTTACCCGTAGCGGCTACGCCCTGCCCTGTACCACGCTGAACTACAAGACCGGCACCTGGCGCGTCCAGAGGCCGGTGCACCAGCGCCGTCCAGCGCCGTGCCACAGCGGCTGCCCGGCCGGCGAAGACGGCCAGGCGTATCTGGCGAAGGTGGCGGAGGGTGATTGGCAGGGCGCCTGGATGACTCTGGTAGCGGTCAACCCGCTGCCTGGCACCACCGGGCGCGTGTGCCACCATCCCTGTGAAGACGCGTGCAACCGTGGCCAATATGACCAGCCCATCGCGATTCACGCGGTGGAACGCTTCCTGGGCGACGAGGCCATCCGGCACGGCTGGGCTTATCCGGCGACCAGGCCCGCTCCGGATGCGCCGCGCATCGCCATCGTCGGCTCCGGGCCGGCGGGCCTTGCGGCCGCCTATCACCTGATCCGGCGCGGCATCAACGTGACGCTGTTCGAAGCGATGCCTGCCGCGGGCGGTCTTTTGCGCATGGCGATCCCGCCCTATCGCTTGCCGCGCAACATCCTGGATGCGGAGCTGGAGCGGCTGCTGGCCGTTGGCATCGACTTCCAGCCGCGTCGCAAGCTCGGCCGCGACATGTCCCTGGACGAGCTGCGCGCCGATTATCCCGCGGTGTTCCTGGGGGTGGGTAGCCAGTTGAGCCGGGAGTGGAACGTGGACGGCGTGGTGCCGCGCGACCTGCATCAAGGCCTGGACCTGCTGAAGGACTGGATCTCCGTCGGGGCGATCCCCGTGCCGAAGAGTGCGGCGATCGTCGGCGGCGGCAACACGGCCGTGGACATCGCCCGGGTGCTGCGCCTGGCCGGTGCACGGGAGGTGCACATCATCACCCATAACCAGATTCCGGCGCCGCATGTTCCGAGTGCCAATGCCATGACCGCCATCCCGCGCGAGATTCAGTTGGCGCTGGAGGAGGGCATCGTCATCCACGAGTATCGCGGTATCCGCCGGCTCATCCTGCGCGGCGAGAGGGTGGTGGGGCTGGAGCTCGTGCACATGAAGAAGCTTCCGAGGGAAGGCGGCCGCATGGGTCGCGTGGCGTTCGAGGGCACCGAGACCGTGCTGCACGTGGATCAGGTGATTCCCGCCATCGGCCAGGAGGTGGATCCCGAGGGCGTCGAGCAGCTCCTGAACGGAGCGTCGTACCTCCGCGCGGACGGCTGGGGCCAGATCGCCGGGCACCCTGGGCTGTTCACCGGCGGCGATGCGCGCGGCGATCGCGGTTCGGTGACCGAGGCCATCGGCGACGGGCGGCGGGCGGCCGAAGGCATTGCCAAGTATCTCAGGGGCGACGCGCTGCCGGCAGTGGAGGCGGAGGAGCCGATTCCCTATCAGGCGTTGAACCTTCACTACTTCGAGCGGGCGCCGCGCGTCACGGAACCCGTACTGCCTCTGGAAAAGCGCGACGGGGCAGCCGAAGTCGAGCTGAGCCTGTCCCGCGACGAGGTGAAGAGCGAAAGCCTGCGCTGTTTCTCCTGCGGCAGTTGTCTCGCTTGCGACAACTGCTGGACGCTATGCCCCGACATGGCGGTGCTGAAGACCCAGGAGGTGGCCAGCGGCGGCGCGCACTACGTCTTCGACTACGATTACTGTAAAGGTTGTGGATTGTGCGCGCATGAATGTCCGAGCGGATACATCGCCATGGCGGAGGAAGTCTGATTTTCAGTTGGAGCGGACTCCTCCCGTACGTGATAAAAGGGTGAAGGCGCCGCTGGCGCCTTCACCCTTTTTGATTTTGGACTTTACATAACGCGATGAAGGACGCCCATGCACGAGGAATTCACCCACATTCTGCGTACCGCCTACTTCTCCATGGAAATCGCGCTGTCCAGCGACATCCCGACGTACAGCGGCGGGCTCGGCGTGCTGGCCGGCGACACCATGCGCTCGGCGGCCGACCTGGAACTGCCCATGGTGGCCGTGACCCTGGTCAGCCGCGCCGGCTATTTCCGCCAGGAGATCGATGCGGCGGGGCGGCAGATCGAGCATCCGGTTCCCTGGGAACCAAGCCAGCGGTGCGTCCCGCTCGCGGCGAAGATCGCCGTGTCCATCGAGGGCAGGGACGTGTGGGTCGGCGCGTGGCTGTACGTGCTGAAGGGGCACATGGGCGGCCGGCAGCCCATCATTCTGCTGGACACGGACCTGAACGAAAACGAGCCCGGCGACCGCACCATCACGCACTATCTGTATGGTGGCGACAACGAGTACCGGATCAAGCAGGAGATCGTACTCGGGATCGGCGGGGTGCGCATGCTGCACGCCCTGGGGTTTCGCATCAGCGAGTACCATCTGAACGAAGGACACTCGGCGCTGCTCACGCTGGAACTGCTGCGGCGCTTCGGCTATGCGCCCGAGGAGGTGCGCGCCGGCGAATCCCCTTACGACATCCATAAGGTGCGCAGTCTGTGCAACTTCACCACGCACACGCCGGTGGAGGCGGGCCATGACAAGTTTCCCTACGAGCTGGTGCAGCGCATCCTGGGCAACTATATCGAGCTACCGACTCTGAAGACCCTGGCCGGTCCTGACCACCTCAACATGACCCGGCTCGCCCTCAACCTCAGCGAATACGTCAACGGCGTCGCCAAGAGCCACGCGGAAACGTCCGGACGGATGTTCCCCGGCTACTACGTGCGCGCCATCACCAACGGCGTCCATCCGTTCACCTGGACCAGTCCCGGTTTCGCCGCGCTCTACGATCTTCACATACCGGGGTGGTCGCACGAGCCGGAGTTCCTGACGCGGGCGGATCTCATGACGGACGAAGAGATTTGGGCCGCCCACACACAGGCGAAACAGACGCTGCTGCATGAGGTGCAAAAGCGTTGCGGCATCCGCTTGGACCCGGATCAGCCCATCATCGGCTTTGCGCGGCGCATGACGGCTTACAAGCGGCCTGACCTGCTGTTCTCGGATCTCGGCCGCCTGCGCGAGATTGCGCGGAGGTGGCCGCTGCAAATCGTGCTGTCGGGCAAGGCGCATCCCCGCGATGAAGGCGGCAAGCGCCTGATCGAGCAACTGCACGGCTACATGCGCGAATTGGCCAACGAGATCCCGATGGCATTCGTGCCCAACTACGACATGGAACTGGGCCTCACGCTGGTATCCGGCGTGGACGTCTGGCTCAACACGCCCCTGCGTCCGCTGGAGGCGTCGGGCACCAGCGGTATGAAGGCCGCGCTGAACGGCGTGCCGAGCCTCAGCGTCCTGGACGGCTGGTGGGTGGAGGCCTGGCTGGAAGGCGTGAACGGCTGGGCCATCGGCAATCTCGCCGAAAGCGCGGATAACACCGATGCCGAGGCCCTGTACCGCAAGCTGGACGAGACGGTGCTGCCTCTGTATCACAATGATCGCGCGGGCTGGATCCGCGTCATGAAAGGCGCCATCACCAAGAGCGCGTCCATGTTCAACAGCCATCGCATGATGCGCCGCTACGCGGCGGAGGCGTATCTGCGTTGAGCGCATGCGGCGCAATGCGCTCGCGCCATCCGAGTTCTCAGGGTTTGATGCCCTCTTGCTTGAGGCGGGCGGCAATTCTCTGTTCGATAACGGGGCCGAGCGATTTGCCCCACTCCTGGCCGACCTGCAAGCTTTCATTCAGTAGCGCGGGCATTACCCGTATGGTCTTCCTTCCCAGATCCGTTGAATAAAACCGGATGAGCTCTTTGATCTCCTTTCCCGTGTAGTACTTGTGATACACGGGGATCATGCTGTCCATGAACGATCCCATATGGGTCGTAAAGACATGCTCGACCTCGGCAGGGAGGATGTCGAGGACGCGCTGCGGTATGTCGGGGCGTGCCTGCTTGATTGCCCGCGCAAACTGAGCGGTAGCCGCAATGGCCATCTGCTTGCTGAGCGCGGCCGCGCCCGTGATTTCCAAAAATCTCTCTATATCGGCGCGTTTCTCGGCCGTCAGTTCCTTGGCGCCTGCAATGGGCATGGTCAGGCCGTACAGGAGTGCAGCGATCAGGAAAAGTCTAATAGTCATCATGGTCCCTCGAATTGTTGTATCCGACACCGATGTTTTCAGGACAACCCGGCTCGCCGGCGCGGACGATCCGGGCACCCGGTGTGACATTGTGCGCCGCGAAAAAACCCTGATTCACCTCAAGGGCTCCCGCGTAGCGCACGCCCGCTGGATATCGTTCGCAGCGCTGAGGGGTCGGGTGCGTACACGGCGGCATCTGCCGCATGGCGATGATCCGTCCCTCCAGATCCAGATAGGCGATGTCCAGCGGAATCCTCGTCCGGAACATCCAAAAGCCGTTGTCGGCCGGCTGTAGTTCCGGATAGATGAACAGCATGCCTGCATCGGGAGCCAGCGTGTCGCGATCCATCAGACCATACGCCCGCTGCGTCGCATCTTCGGCAATCCCGGCCTGCAGGCGAATCGTGCCGTCCGGGGTGAAGATGCACACCGTGTCGTGTGCGAAGGTGACTGGCGAGGTTTCCGGGTTGGAAGATTCCAGATCCTCCAGCAGGGTCTGATCGCACCCGCAGGCAAGCAGGCACAGGAGCAATGTGAGGCCCAGCCTCATCGCATCGCGCCTGGTAAAGGAAAGCCTCAGTAAATCCGCGCCTCTGTCCAGGATTACCATGAGCATGGAGGAGTGCAATCCCATTGCGCCGATGGAACGCGTTCCCGATCCTTTGCTTCCGTCATCACTCACCGTCGGCTATTCCTTCCGTCTCCCGCTCGCCCATGGTGCCGCGCCAGCAGAGTGACCGTGAGGAGCTGCGCGTGATCCGGCACCCGGTAACGGCGATAGCGGGGCATGTTCCCTTACCCCCGTTTGTCTCGTCAAGCACTCCTGGATCGGTTTGCGGTTCCCAAGCGGTGGCACCCGATCGTGCATCGGTATTCAGGCGCGAGCCCTGTCAGCTTTGCGGTTTGGGCGCCAGAGCCTGCCACAAGGGAAGGGGGCCGACGGAGTTTGTCGATTAATAGGGTGTGGCTATCGTCATATTAGGGATAAACGATTTGCTCTATTAATGAGAACGTTTATCATTATCGTCAAGAGTAATGGTTCTGCGGGAGGCACGGCAATGACCAAGACCATCACCTTTGGCATCATGCACTTCTGTGTCGCATTCGGAGTGGCCTATGCCTTGACGGGGGATGTGGTCGTGGGCGGCGCGGTGGCACTCGTCGAACCGGCCATCAACACGATCGGCTACTACTTCCACGAAAAGGTCTGGGGCATGTGGCGCAGCCGCAGCCAGCCGCGCTACCCGGCCGCCTCGGTCGGCTGAATTTCCGGCCATGAATCCTTCCATGCAACGCATCTCCCGCCTCGACCAGAGCGCGAAGACGCAAAGAATTCATTGAGAATGATGGCGGCTCAGGCGGACCGCCGCGGGGACCGGGAAGCGTGCTGAAACAGGGCAGTGCCCATCCGACAGACCGCCTCGGCGGCGTGGCTCAATTGATGACACACACCCTCGGCTCAAGCGGTGCGCCGCAACCGTTCCTCCAGCGGCGGGATCGCAGCGGCGAGCACGTCTTCGATGCGTTGCGCGAAGACGAACTCCACTTCGTTGCGCACGTGCTCGGGGATCTCGCGCAGATCCTTTTGGTTCTGGGTGGGGAGGATCACACGGCGAATGCCGGCGCGGCGGGCGGCGAGCACCTTTTCCTTGATCCCGCCGACGGGGAGCACCAGGCCGGTGAGGGTGATCTCGCCGGTCATGGCGGTATCGGTGCGCACGGGTTGGTTGGTGTAGAGAGACGCGATGGCGGTGGCCATGGTGACGCCGGCCGAGGGGCCGTCCTTCGGAATCGCGCCGGCCGGCACGTGGAGATGGATGCCGCCCTTGGGCGGCTCGATGCCGAGCGCCCGGCAATGCGCGATGACGTAGCTCTGCGCGGCGCGGGCCGATTCCTGCATGACGGTGCCGAGCTGGCCCGTGAGCGTCAGCTTCTCGCCCTCGGGGAGCTGGATGGCTTCGATGTAGAGCACGTCGCCGCCGGTGGCTGTCCAGGCCAGGCCCGTCGCTACGCCGGGCGGCAGTTCCGTGCGCGCCTGCTCCATGAAGAAGCGCTCCGGGCCTAGCATGTCGGGGAGCATCTCGGGTGTGATCGTGCGAGGTTCCGTATGGCCCGTGGCGATATCCAACGCCACCTTGCGCGCCAGCCGTCCGAGCATGCGCTCCAATTCGCGCAGGCCGGCCTCGCGCGTATAGCGGCGCACGATGGCGGAAAGGGTGTCATCCGGCACCACGAACTGTTCTTCGGTCAGTCCTGCCTGTTCCCGCTGACGCTTGATCAGATAACGTCGGGCGATCTCCAGTTTTTCCTCCTCGCTGTAGCCGCTGAGACGCAGTACTTCCATGCGGTCGAGCAGCGGGCCGGGGATGGTGTCCAATGTGTTCGCGGTGGTGATGAAGAAAACCTTGGAGAGATCGAAGGGCAGGTCGAGGTAGTTGTCGCGAAACTCGACGTTCTGCTCGGGATCGAGGATCTCCAGCAGCGCCGAGGCGGGATCACCGCGGAAGTCGCGGCCGAGCTTGTCCACTTCATCGAGCATGAGCAGCGGATTTTTTACGTCAGCGCGCCGGATCGCCTGGATGATGCGGCCGGGCAGGGCGCCGATATAGGTGCGGCGATGTCCGCGCAGCTCCGCCTCGTCGTGCAGGCCGCCGAGGCTGAAGCGCTCGAACTTGCGTCCCAGGGCGCGGGCGATGGACTGCCCCAGCGACGTCTTGCCCACGCCGGGCGGCCCGACGAAGCACAGGATCGGCGCCTTCGCGTTGGGATTCAGCTTCATTACCGCGAGATGTTCGAGGATGCGTTCCTTGACCTCTTCCAGGTCGTAGTGGTCGTCGTCCAGAATCTGGCGCGCGCGATGGAGGTCCAGGTTGTCCGTGGTGGTCCGCTCCCAGGGCAGTTCCAGGATCAAATCCAGATGGGTGCGCGTCACCTGATGCTCGGGCGAGGCGGCAGGGATGCGTTCCAGGCGCGACAACTGGCGCTCGGCTTCCTTGCGCACGAGCTCCGGCAGTTGGGTTTCCTCCAGGCGTTGGCGCAGCGTTTCGACCTCCGCCTCTTCGGGGCTGTCTTCGCCGAGTTCCTGCTGGATGGCGCGTAGTTGCTGGCGCAGCAGATACTCGCGCTGCTGTTTGCTCATCTCCGTCTGGGCTTGGCCTGCGATCTCCTTGCGCAGCTCCAGCACCTGCACCTCATGAACCAGGTGCTCGTGCAGCAGCCGCAAGGCGTCGAGCCGCGTGCGCGCTTCCAGCAGGCGTTGGGCCTTGTCGAGATCAAGACCGGCGATGGTGGCGAGCAGATAGATCAGGTGCATGGGATCGCGCACCTGGGCGACCACCTGATCCATGTCGAACGTGGGGATGGGCTGGGCCAGTGCCTGATAGCGGGCTGCAACGTCGATGAGTTCGCGCTGCAGCGCGTCGGCCTCCGCGTCTCCTTCCTGGACCATGATGGGCAGCGGCCGCAACTTGGCGCGCAGGTAGGGGCTCGTCTGCTCCAATTCTACGAGCTGCACCCGCTCAAGCCCCTGCAATATGACCTCGATGGTCTCTTCGGTGCGTATCATGCGTTTGATCACGGCGACGGTGCCGACGGAATACAGGTCATCCTGCGTGGGTGCGTTCACCCGGGCGTCGCGCTGTGCGAACACCGCGATATGCTTGTCGGCACTGGCGAGCGCGGTATCGAGGGCGCCGATGGAGAGTGGCCGGCCGGCGGAGAAGGGTGCCAGCACGTACGGAAACAGGACCGTATTGCGCAACGGAAATATCGGGAGCACCTGCAGCTCTTCGCCATTCATGATCCAGAGACCTCCGTAACGATGCGGACCAGCAACATGCCTTCGCGGTATTCGGTTATCGTTTTGGCCCGTTCGAGATTGCAGGGGAGCTCGATGGAGCGCTCGAAGCGGCTGTAGGGGATCTCTAGGGAGTAGAGTTCGCAGCCTTCGATAAGTTCGCTGTCGCGACGCCGGCCCCGGATCGTGAGGTGGCGTCCGATCACGTGCAGTTCGACCTCTTCGTGGCGTACGCCGGCCAGTTCTATCTTCACCAGCCATCCGCTGGCTGTCCGGTAGACATCCGCAGCGGGACGCCATCCGACCGGTTGCAGTTCCTCGCCCGCAGCAAGGTGCAGCCGGCGTGTCAGGCGAATCAATTCATCCAGAACGGTCATGGCATCTCGAATCCTGTGCCATCATGCTCCAAGGTCTTGCCGCACATTTTGGTCCATTGGCGCCACAGTATGCAAGGCGCGATCGGCCGCTTTGGTTCGCAATCACCATAGTGAGTGTAGTGAATCGGGAAGGGAAAGGCGAAGGCATGGAAGACGTCGACACGTGGACAAAATAACCGGACGTAGCCGCTGGGCGAAGCGTGACGACGACGCGGGGAAGGATAGAATAATCTTTATGGAGCAAGCGGTATTCACGATCCACGCGACACGGACAGGCACGGGAACCTTTTATGGCCCACGGAGAGCTCAGATTGTTCACGCTGAATGCCAGCCGCGAGTTTGGCCAGAGGGTTGCCGAGCGGGCGGGGATTCAGTTGAGTGCGCATGAGGAAAGGGAATTCGAGGATGGCGAGCACAAGGCGCGGCCGCTGGTAAACGTGCGCGGCACGGACGTCTTCGTGATCCAGTCCCTGTACGGCGATCCCCGGCAGAGCGCAAACGACAAACTGTGCCGGCTGCTGTTTTTCATCGGCGCGTTGAAGGACGCAGCGGCGAAGCGCGTCGTCGCCCTGGTGCCCTATCTGTCCTACGCGCGCAAGGACCGCAAGACACAGCCGCGTGATCCCGTCACCACCCGTTACGTCGCAAGCCTGTTCGAGGCGGTGGGCACCGACCGCCTGGTGACCCTGGACGTGCACAATCTCGCGGCGTTTCAGAATGCCTTTCGGTGCGGCACCGATCACCTGGAGGCGGCGGGCCTTTTCGCCAGGTATTTCGCCGATCTGCTGCGCGACCGCGAGGTGGCGGTGTTGTCGCCCGACATCGGAGGCGTGAAGCGGGCGGAGCGGTTTCGCCAGCTCCTGATGCGGGTCATGGACCGCCCGGTGGCGGGCGCCTTCATGGAGAAGCAGCGCAGCGGCGGGGCGGTTACGGGCGAGACCATCGTCGGCGACGTGGCGGGGCGGGCCGTGATCGTACTGGATGACATGATCAGCACCGGAACCACCATGGCGCGCGCGGCGAAGGCGTGCCGCGAGCTTGGCGCGCGGGCCGTATACGCAACGGCGACCCACGGGCTGTTCGTGGGCGATGCGAACCGGCTGCTGGCCGATCCCTGCTTCGAGAAGATCGTGGTCACCGACACGATCCCGCCGTTTCGCCTGAGTCCGGAGCTCGTCAGGGACAAGCTGGTGGTGCTGGATGCGGCGGCATTGTTTGCCGGGGCGATCGGGCGGATCCATGCGGGGGGATCGATCGAGGAAATGCGCGAGCCGTAGCCGCCGTAAAGTGAGCGGCGCTCACGGTTCATTCGGCGCCCGTGTTTCAAGGATGTACTGCTGCGCCATGCGCAGATAAGCCAACGCGCGGTTGAACCATTTCGACGGCTGTGCGACGTCGTCGTCGCGCAGGTGCCAGATGGAGAGCTTGGCGCGCAGGAAGGCGCGATAGCTCTTGTAAAAGAGCACGAGGTCTTGTGGCGGCGCGTCGTTCAGGGCGTCGCAACAGATTTCGAGAATAGCGGATCCGATGGCGGGGGCGCCCAAGCGCTCGCATTCGAGCGCGAGGAACGCGAGCTCGTCGGCGGAATCGAGCAGCCGGAGCGCGCGATTGAACTCCAGGCAGTCGATGATGACCGGCTCGGGCCGCAGGCAGATGTGCTCGGGACGCAGATCGCCGTGGGCTTCGATGATGCGTTCGTCGTACACGCGCTGGTCGAACAGTGAGGGATTGCGCGCGAGAAACCGCAACTGGGCGGCGGCGATGCACTCGGTCGGATCCGACGGCAGTCCATAGCGCGGCAGCAGCAATTCCTGTCGGGTGGCCCGGATGTCCGCCTCGAATCGCTGCCGGTACTCGTCCGGCCCCATTCGGATCGGCGCGCTGTCGGCGTAAAACTCCGCGAGCCGCAAAGCCAGCCTGCGTATCTCGTCGTCCCGGGCGGTGCCGTGCTGAATCGCGTAATCGAGCATGCACTCCGCCGGGAGCCGGCGCATCCGCACGAGCCATTCCAGCACCTCGCCCCGTCCGCCCAGGCGCACGGTCGCGGCATCGTCGATGGCGAGCGGCACCACGTTGAGGTAAACGTCGGGCGCGAGGCGGCGGTTGAGGCGCAGCTCTTCCTCGCAGTTGCGGTGGCGGGTCTCCAGGGTACTGAAGTCCAGAAAATCGCGGCGCACCGGCTTCTTCAGCTTGTACACGTACTCGTCCGCGAGAAAAACCCAAGACATGTGGGTCTCGATGGCCTCGATCCGCTGCGGCGCATGCGGGTAGGTTGCGGGTTGCTGCAGCCAGTGGACCTTGGCGGCGAGGGATGGCGGTTGCTGGAGGCGATGGGATGGGTCGGAGGGCATGGGCGCTGCGTGGGAGTGGGTTGGCTTGGTTCTGTTTTGCCAGTTTGGGTTTTTCCTTTCCCTGGTGGGAGAGAGCGGCCGGCGCAGAGGGGCAGTGCAGCGGCCGCGAATCTGACAAGATAAAATTGAAACCGTTGGTAAGCCTTTGTGGCCGGACGTAAGCCGCAAGGCCAAGGGCGATTGGTACGGAGGATTGCCAACGGCTTCTTAGAGGAAAGTGTATATCCTGTTGCCGGGTTCCGTCCGGCGAGGAGGCACGGTTGTTGACGATCGACGGCAGCATGGGCGAGGGCGGCGGGCAGATCCTGCGCTCTTCCCTGGCGTTGTCCATCAGTCTTGGCAGGCCATTTCGCATCGTTCGCATCCGTGCGCATCGCGACCGGCCCGGCCTGCGGCGCCAGCATCTCACGGCGGTGAGGGCCGCGGCGGAAATCAGCGCCGCCGAGGTCAGGGGGGCGGCGCTCGGCGCGATGGAGCTTGAGTTCGTGCCGGGGCCGGTGCGCCCGGGCGTTTACCATTTCGCCATGGAGACGGCGGGCAGCACGACCCTGGTGCTGCAAACCGTGCTGCCGGCGCTGATGACCGCCCCGGCGCGTTCCGTCCTCACGCTGGAGGGCGGCACGCACAATCCGGGCGCGCCTCCCGTGGATTTTCTGCAGCAGACCTATCTTCCCCTGATCGGCCGCATGGGCCCCCAGGTGGAGGTGCGGCTCGAGCGCCATGGGTTCTATCCGGCGGGAGGCGGGCGCCTGAGCGTCGTGATCGAGCCCAGCCGGACCCTGCGTCCCTTTTCGCTTCTCGAGCGCGGGCCGATCCTGGAGCAGCGCGCCCGCGCCCTGGTGGCGTGCCTGCCGCGGCACATTGCCGAACGCGAGCTGAAGGTGCTCGGCAGGCGGCTCGGATTGAGCGACGAAGCACTGGAGGTGCGCGAGATCGCGGACTCCCGAGGGCCGGGCAACAGCCTGGTGCTTGCCGTCCGCTCCCGGCATCTGACGGAGGTGTTCGCCGGCTTCGGGCGGCGGGGCGTTGCGGCTGAGACGGTGGCGGCGGAAGTCGCGGAGGAGGCGCAGCATTATCTCGCCGCGGATGTGCCCGTGGGCGAGCACCTGGCCGACCAGTTGCTGTTGCCGTTCGCCCTGGCCGGCGCGGGCGCCTACGTCACCCTTGCCCCGACGCGCCATACCCTCACCAATGCCGAGGTCGTGCGGCGGTTCCTGGATGTCCCGATCCGCATCGAGCCGTGGCGTGGCGATGCGTGGCGCATTGAGGTCGGTCAAGGAACCTCTGATTGATCTCCGCGCCCTTTCCTTCGTCAGTCGTTTGCTGAAGGCGTATCGGTGGACGTTGCCCATCCTGCGATGATTTGCGCCCTATCGAGCAGGCGCGGACAAGGTGTTTTTTTCGAAGCTAGCGTTCCTGCCGCCGCTGCGCCTGCAGCCACCGCTTGAATTCGCAATAGCCCGCGATGAATTTGCGGCGCCACTCATCCTTCCCCGCGAAGTGGCGGTCATCGAGCACGGCGCGCCGGTAGATCCGCAGGGTGCGCCGGACCCACGCCACGGTCGGCTCCGGCCCGTCCCGCTGCAGCAGGAAGTCGATCCGCCTTTGCTCGCTCATGGGTCGGTGCGGCGGCGCATCAGGCCATCGGCCTCCGGCCGGAATGGCCGGCATCGAACAGCCGTTGATAACCCGCAGGTCAAGAAAGCCTCCTCCGGCAGACACTGTCTCAGCGGCACAGTTGCTCGACGGCGACGAACTCGACGCCGTACTGCTCCAATTCCCGGCGCAGCCGTTCGTCGTTTTCCGGAAAAACGGATCGCGTGAGGTCCCAGATGACATGGGTGCGGAACCCGGCATCCACGGCATCCTCCGCCGACCAGCGGACGCAGAAATCCCGCGCGAGCCCGCAGAGGAAGATATCCGTGATGCCGAGGTCGCGCAGATAGCCGGTCAGCCCGGTGGGCGGGCGCTGGCCGGTCGAGTCCCAGTTGTTGCGGAAGGCACTGTAGGAGTCGACCTTCGGATCGGTTGCCTTACGCACGATGACACGGAATTTTTCCGCCGGAATTCCGGGATGGAAGTCGGCGTTGGGCGTGCCCTGCACGCAGTGGTCGGGCCACAGTATCTGCTCGTGGCCGTAGAGTTCGATGACATCCAGCGGCGCATGCCCCGGATGGCTGCTGGCGAAGGAGATATGCCCGGGAGGATGCCAATCCTGGGTGGCGGCGAGGTGGCGGAACAGGCCCGATTCCATCAATTCCCGGATCGGTGCGACGAGCGTATCGCCCTCGGCGACAGGCAGCGCACCGCCGGGCATGAAGTCCGGCTGCATGTCCACGACGATGAGGATCGAGCGATTCTTGTCGAAGATGGCGGGGCGCATGCTCATGATATGTCTTCAACGGTTCGGAAACGGCGCCTCCGAAAAACGCCGTGACGATTCATGCATATCATTAAGCTTAGCCCTGATAGCCTGCCAGGGCGGATGACAGCTCAAAGCGAGGCAAATCAAGGGAAATTGATTTTTTGACATCGCTTCCCCCTGAACTAGCTTTATCGGCAGGGTCGATGCGCGTGCCTGCATTGTGGACGGGGAGGTGAATCACGCGGGTGGATCGGGTTGCGGAATAGGGTGGCGGGGCGTGCCGCCGGCTCATGCGCGGCGGGAAGGAGGTTCGCATGAGGGAGCTGACGGTGCCGCGGGTGCTGGTGACCGGCGGGGCGGGATTTCTGGGCTCGCACCTGTGCGAGCGGCTGCTGGCGGCGGGCGGCGAGGTGCTGTGCGTGGACAACTTCTACACCGGC
>Ga0265294_10001067_pt1 | contig 37189 bp, 38 predicted proteins | sample MunlanPumphouse3_FD_192504 | JGI IMG/M metagenome (GOLD analysis project Ga0265294, IMG submission 192504) | Groundwater microbial communities from a municipal landfill in Southern Ontario, Canada - Pumphouse #3 | ecosystem: Environmental > Aquatic > Deep subsurface > Groundwater | place... | reverse complement strand
TTGGAATAAGGATTCCAATCAAACATGGCGTAACTTTGCATATCATAAGCACCTAAAGGTTCAATTGTTTGTTCATCTTTTTTAGGAGTGGTGTAATCATAATAATCATCAAGACCAAAGACATGTTCTTGTTCGTGAATAACGGTTCGTGCGCCATCAAATAGAGTAGTGAAATCTATATGACCAAGATTAGTTGAACTATATACTCTAAAACTCCATTCTTTTTCGGTTGCTCGAAAAGCATCATCCATATGAGGCCAGAAAGCAGTGGCCCATTTTTGTTCATCATTAACGTTTGTTACAAAGGTTGGTGAATCAATATAACCATCCTTATTATTATCATAAGTTGTGAGATCAATTTTGTTACCTTCAAAATCTAATAAAGAACCATCTTTAATAGCGTTAATTGCATTTTCATAAACATTATAAAGAGGGACAATACCAGGATTCGATACTTCTCCAGCATGTATTTCGTCATTTTCTTTTATGGAAGCGGCAGTTACGTCAGTATGGTATACAGCGGTAACTTGACCACCCATATTGAGACTTCCATAACTTGCGGTTCGATAGAATGATCTAAGACTATTCCAATTATAAGCGGTGTCATAACGACTACCAAAATATGATTTAAATAAATTGGAGATGGTTGAATCATCAAACGTGTATCCACCATCTTCAAATTCTACTAGGATTACTAATGCTTGTTGATTACCGTTAGTTAGAGCATAAGTACTTGATAGGTCACTTGCGCCATAATCCATGGCGCCTCTTACATATCCAGTTTTACCTTCGTCAGGATCTGGAGTAGGGGTAACATCCGTGTTACCACAAGAAAACAAAGTTAAACAAATTAAGGAAAGAAATACATAAGACTTATATTTTTTATTCATATATAAGGGTCCTTTTTACTAATTATAAACCTTAAAGAAAGTGAGAAAAGCAAAATGCATTCACTATTTCGTGAATTATAGTTGCTTACAATGTTCTATCTACCTATTATTAAATTAAGTGGAAACGAATATGAAAACAATTGACGAAACAAGACTTAAAGAGGATTTAATTCTAACTTTAGATGAGGTTATTAAAAGTAATGAACCACTAACCATAAAAACAAAGAAAGGGAACGCTATAATTATTAGTGAAGTTCTCTATAAAAATATGAAAGAAACAATTAATCTTTTATCTAAACCTCAACTTGTCAAAAATATTAAAGATGGTGAGAAGGAAAAAATTAAAAATATGGAGTCGTATGATTTTAATGAAAAGTGGTAATTTAAGAAAATTTTCAAATAATCTTTTAATATATTAAGGTCGTAATAGAATATATTTATAGATTAAAAAGAAGGACTTACTTATGGATTATAAAATTGTAGATATTAATAAATATTATAGAAAGGATGTTTATCTTCGTTTTTCTGATGGACCAAAATGTTCGATTTCAATGACTTATAAACTTGATATCACGCATCTTAAAGAAGTATGTAAAGAAAGAAATGAGAAACTAAATATTGCTTTACTTTATCTTGTAACTAAAGCTATTAATTCTCGTGATGATTATAAAATGTACTATGATTTTAAGAAGAACGAATTACGTTCTTATAATGTCTTTAATGTAAAACATTATGTTTTTAATAAAGAAACCGAAGTTTGTAAAATTGTTCATTCAAAATATTATCTAGATTATAAAGAATTTTATTTAAATACTTATAAAGATATTGAAGAAGCAAAGAAGGTAGACTTTAAAGAAGATGATAAAGAATATCCTGATGAATTTGATGCTTCAGCAATGCCATGGGTCTCTTATGATAGTTTTAATCTAGAATTACCCGATGGATATCTATACTTTAATCCAATTATTAACTGGGGTAAGTTTTTTGAAAGTAGTGGACGAACCTTACTTCCAATGACGATAAGACTTAACCACGCTATTGCTGATGGTTATTTATTGTCTAAATTTTTCTTAATAATTGAAGATTATATAAAGGAATTTTAAATATATTGAAACTATTTCTTGTTTTCTTCGTCTATTATAGTGTAGGTACCTAATAATGTTAGATAGTAAGTCAAAAGTTAAAACTTTAAGCGAGGCGAAGAAAGAATCTCTTTTTAATGTTGCTTTTAAAGACTATTCAAGATTAGTTTCTTTTGTTATTTCTCGTTACTTTAATAACATTGAAGATATAAAAGATTTAACTTTAGAAACATTTACAAAATATTATGCGAACATTAGTAAGGTAGAGAATCAAAAATCATATTTAACGACTTCTGCAAGAAATCTTGCAATTGATTTCTTAAGAAAGAATAAAGGGATTGTTATTAATGAGTTATGTGACGAAGATCTATATATAGAAAATGTATCTACTAATAATTATAAAGAAGTTATGGAAGAGTTTAGTCTTTGTCTTAATGTGGATGAAATAAAAATTATTAATCTATATTCAATCTATGGATTTAGTTTTAAAGAGATTTCTTATAAATTAAACATAAAAGAAAATACGATTAAGACGCAATATCATCGGGCGTTAGAGAAGTATAAAAAGTGGAGGAAAAATAATAAATGAAAAAGGATATTTTTGAAAAACGAATCGATAAAAGCATGGGTGATTTAGATATCGATAGTAGCGAAATAATTAAAAAGAATAAGAAAAATAAGGCATTAAAGATTGGCCTACCAATAGTGATTTTAGGTTTAGCAACTTGTGTGACTTTAGCAATTGTTTTGCCTTTAACTTTAAACAAAGATGATATTAAACCAATTACTAATAATGTTATTAGATATTCTAAAGCAAAAGATAAAGTTTCAATCTCCAAGAAGAGTTATGAAATTTATAATAGTTTTTATACTAGTTTTACAAGCTATGTTTTTAAAGATAATTGTGAATCTTCAATAACGTATTCGCCTTTTGATTGTTTTGTGAATCTAGCACTTATTGCGTATTCTTCTAGTGATGCAACTCAAGAAGAATTACTAACATTATTTGGAACGAATAATATAAATGATGTTACAGTTGCAGTAAACGAATTAACTTATGCTCTTGGAACCCCAACTTATGATTCAGCAAAGGTGGAAAGCGGTGCTTATTCAACAAACGCTATTTTTCTTAATCCTGACGAAGTAACTTTAAGCGAAGATGAAGAAAGTAAAAAAGTTATTACAATGGTTAATAATGATTATCATGCTTCAATTTTTAAATCTGCACCTACGACTGGAAATTTATATCAATGGTTACTTAAATCTGTACCAGATGAATATCGACCATTGCCAAGCGTTAAAATTCCAAATGGCGAGAGTTTAAGTTTAGCTGTTGCTTCTTCATACTTTATAAAGAAATATTTTAATGAAGAAAAAAAGTCTACTGAACTTGAAAATTACAAAAGTAAAAGTCATTATCTAGATTATTTTATTGATAGTTCATCTTCAAAAGTTGACTATTTAACATTAGGTTCAACTAGTAGTAAATATTGTGAAGGAAAGAATTTCACAGGTTACAAATCAAAAGGTGATGGGGAAGATCTTGGGTTTAGTTTTTATACTTCAAACAATAGTGATAGTTATTATGAATCAATATGCGAAATATCTAAAAACGATTATAAAGTAAGTGACAAAGATGTTTATGTTTATACTGATGTTCCTTATTTTAATATTAGCAATTCATTAGATTTAATTCCTTCATTAAAAAATGCTGGAATGAAGAATATCTTTGATGAAAATAATGCTGGAATGTTATCCAAGTTAATTGGTGAAGATAATATATATTTAACTTTTATGAAGCAGTTTTCAATTTCTCGATTTGATTATAATGGTTTCTATCAAGCGTCCGTTACGGTAAGCGCAGGAGATAAAGGAACCGAACCAACCGATGAAGTTCATGTAAGCCTAGATAAACCTTTTATTTATGTAAATTCTAATAGTGTTAATGTTGATGGAAATGAGATGGATTTGCCAATATCAATTGGTTTGATTATTGAACCAGGATACCCTCAATATAATGTCTAAATAATCAAAAACCAATGCAAATACGCATTGGTTTTTCTAAATCGCATGCATGCGATTCATTTATTTTATTCTTTTATTGCCTAATAAATAACTTATAACAGACAATAATAATGTAGAGATTCCAACAATTAATAGAATATAAAATTCGCTATTTAAGTAGCCATCTTTAGCGCTCATAATTGAAATGAATATAGATACAAGGGAAATCGAAAGCAAAGTAATTGAAGTTGTTCTTGAGACTAACTTTCTTACACCATAATGGAACGACTTTTTTGATAACAATATAAATAGAATTATTGATATTACAAATAGACCAGTTGAAACAATACCTAATGCTAAATAAGTGTAATGAAAATTAAATAAACTAAATAATAAATAGAATAAAAAACTTCCAAATAATCCTAACGAACAACAGATAATCGATATTACATGTAACAAAACTTGTAGACTATCTTTTTTAATAGCTTTATCGTTTCTTGCTTTTTCGTATTCAACAATAGTGATTAGTTCATCAGTAGTAACATCAAAATATTTTGATAATGTTAATAACATATCAATATCTGGATAACTATTACCATTTTCCCATTTTGAGATAGTTTGACGAGTAACATAAAGGTCACTAGCCATTTTTTCTTGGCTAATACCTTTAGATGTTCTTAATCTCTTTAGATTGTCTTTAAAATTGTTTTCCATTTGACTATCAACAATAATATCATTTTTCTTTTCCATAAAAAATTCCTCTTTGCCATTAGATTAACTATTAGCAAAGAGGAATCCTAGCAACGTTTAGTTGCAATTTATTTTCTTATCTTATCAATAAGGCCATATTTAAGCATCGCCTTAGCAAAACCATCGTTATCAACAGAATCAGTAACAAAATCAGCTTCTTTTTTAACATCATCACTAGCATTACCCATTGCAATACCAATGCCAGCATTCTTAATCATTTCAATATCGTTTATATCATCACCAATACATAAAGCTTCCTTACCATTATATCCAAGGTGTTTCATAACTGCCTCGGCACCTTTAGATTTATCACAATCTTTAGGCATAATATAAACGGCATATTCATCCCATCTAGCGGTTTTACAATCTTTTAAGTGAGGCAAAAATAGTGATTCATCAAAAGCATCACAATAAGCAATTGCTTGATAGACGACTCGGTCATAATGATCAGGGAAAGTACGTGGTTGAGGGAAACGAGTACCATATTTTTCATGAGCTGAGATAACTCGCTCATCAATCATATTTATATGACCTTCTTTTTCTTCGATTAGAGTTAAGCCAAATCTTAAACGTTTAGCAAATTTAATTAAGGCATCTACAACTTCTTTTGGAATTGGATGAAGATAAATTGACTCGCCGCCAATTATGGCTTGCGCTCCATTCATTGTTACTATTCCATCGGGTTTTACATAATCATATACTCCAGATTTACCTATTAAATAGGCATTTCTCCCAGAACATAAGAAAAATAAAATACCTTTCTTTTGCATATCTTTAACGGCGTTAACAGCTGACAATGGAACACACTTTGTTTGATGAGAATAAAGTGTTTGATCAATATCAGCAAAAATTGCTTTAATCATTTCTTGCCCCCATAATTTTGTTAAATTGTAGATAGTTTAATCTTGTTTGTCTAGTCTTTTTGGAATAATAGTCTTCAAATAGTTAGGTTATTAACAATTATTTTTAATAAAACGTAAATATTTTATTAATTATTTAAAATTGTCTCCCATTAACTAGTGAGGAGTAGCAAATATGTTACTTTTCATAAAGGCAGATGGATGGTGGAGCAAAGGAGGTAGTTCCCCTTGAATGGGAGTTTGGTGATGAAGAAATTCGTCATCAAAATAAAAAGGTTATGGGCAACGATGTTGCTCATAACCAATATCCACATTTACATTCTACGCAAAAAGTAGGGTGAAAGCAATACCATCCATACTGCTTTTAAAGCCTCTAATTTTTGTAAAAAAATACTAAAATATATAAAAAATATCTTTTCCTTTTTTAGTGCAATGATAAAATAATCGCGTGATTGAAAAAGTAAAATTAGAAACAGAAAGATTAACGTTAGTGCCATTTAAAGAAGAATTTTTAAATGATTTTTATGAATATGCAAAAGTTCCTGGAGTTGGCGAATGTGCAGGGTGGCCACATCATAAATCAATTGAAGAATCAAAGAAGATTCTTGATATTTTTATTAGAGATAATCAAAACTATGCGCTTATATATAAAGATAATAATAAATGTATCGGTTCTTTGGGAATTATGGATACAGATTTAATCCACTCAAAAGAATATGAAGATAAATTTGGTGGGCAACATGGAATTGAAATTGGTTATGTTTTAAATAAAGATTATTGGGGAAGAGGATTAATGACTGAAGCAGTTAAAAAAGTAATTGATCACCTTTTTAAAGAGAACCTAGTAGATGTAATTATTATTTGTCATTATGATTTTAATCATCGAAGCGATAGGGTAGTTCAAAAGTGTGGTTTGCATTATTGGTTTACTGTAAAAAACTATAAATTAAAACTTTTAGATGAGGTTCATGACGACATTTGTTTTTATATTGAAAAAGACGAATATCTTAAAAATAATCCAACAAAATAAAGTGTCGCATGTATGCTATTCTAGTAAAACGCTCATTATTTTACATAGATTTTGATATATTAATCATATAAGTGCTTCTTAAAGAGAATGTAGGTTTTTGAATATTTAAAAATTTTTAGGGTATAAAAATATTATTCTTTTGTAGTATAATACTAAGGTATGAAAGATAAGATAATTTTAGTAGTCGATAGTGATAAAGGCGCTGCTTTAAATCTTATTAAAGTTTTAAAGGCAGAAGGTTATTCAACAATTTACGTTGGAACCGCCCAAGAAGCTATCGATACCTGCATCAAAAAAATTATTGATTTGATTATCCTTGAATTAAATTTAAAGGATAAGGATGGAATGGTTGTTATTGACACCATTCGTAGTTTTACTAACACCTTACCAATTATCGTTTTATCTAGTAGAAGCAATGTTGAAAGCAAAGTTATGGCTTTCGATACGGGTGCTAATGATTTTGTTACTAAACCATTTAATAATTACGAATTGCTTGCTCGTATTCGTAATCAATTTAGATATATGAAAGATGAAACAAAGCATTTATTTATTAATGGTAATTTAACCATTGATTTTGATGCTAAAACAATATTTATTAATGGAGTTGAAGTTCACTTTACAAATTTTGAATATAAGATTGTTGTTTTACTTGCGATGAATTTAGGCAAGACCTTAACTTATGATTACATCATTTCTCACGTCTGGGGAAAAGATGGGAACGATCAAAATGGTTTAAGAGTCTTTATGGCAGGTATTAGAAGAAAAATTGAAAAAGATACAAGAAGCGCAAAGCTTGTACGAACAGATATTGGTGTTGGTTATAGAATGAACAAAGTTAGCTAATAAATTTAGCTAACTTTTCTTTAATAGAATTAAAGTCTTTTATTCCTAAATTATAGTAATAATCTAACTTATCGTCATCAGTTTCAAGATGCTTAAGATTTATTTGCTCACTTGGTGAAATAACCATTATTTTATCGTTTGGTTTTTCTAATTCATCAAAAATCTTATTATAGTTTTTATGTGAATTTATTAGGGCTTTTTCATAATTTGGATAATTACTAAAAGCTAGTTTAACAAGTCTTTTATAATTTCTATTTTGGTTTGGTGTTTTTCTAAATCCAACGGGTCGAGTAGTGACAACAACGATTTTATCAAACCCTTCTTCAAGAGCTTTTTTAAAAGGAACCGGATCACTATCTCCACCATCTAAAAATAAATCATCATAGATTGGAACTGGCTTTGCAACAAAAGGAATTGAGGCTGAGGCTTTTATGCATCTATTAAAATCTGGAGTCTCGCCTTTTATAAAATAGTGCGCTTTTCCAGTAGATAATGATGTCGCAACTACGCAATAGGTAGTTGGGTTAGTTTCGTAGGTGAATTTATCAAAAGGAAGCTTTTTCTCAAGCTTATTAAAATAGTAATCAAAATCAACAAAAGTATGCTTAGTAACGACGTTTGTTATAGATTTGAAGCTTCTAGATTTAAAGGTCATTTTGGTAGCAATTCGACTTCGTCCTTTTTGCTTGCTTATAAAGTTCATCGCATTTAAGCCACCAGCGGAAACAGCAAAAACTTTATCAAATGAGATACCTTCATCTAATAAGCAATCTAAAATGCCACTCGTAAAAATACCTCGTGAGCCACCACCTTGTAAAACTAAAGCAATTTTCATATATTCAAATTATAAACGTTTTATTTTAGAAAAAAATAAACAAGTCTCGAATATAAGTAGATTTTTACATAATTTCGCTTGTTTGTGTTTTGTATTATAACTTGTTATAATAAATCAAATAGTTTCCGCTATTATTTTTTGGAACTATTTGGAGAAAATTAAATGAAGAAAGCACTATTAATTGGATTAGGTTGTGCAGCATTAATTGTTGGCGTTTGCGCCTCAACTTATGCAGCTTATCAAACTACTATAAATGATGTTGCTGGTGGAACAATTACCACTAGAACTTTTAATGTGCAAGAGAGAGTAGATAATGCGTCAACTCCTGAAAAAGTTAATAATAAGACAATAAAAGTAGGGGAAAAAGAAGTATATAGTTTCTTTTTAACCTCGACTGGAAGCCATCAATATAGTACATATGATGTTTCTATCACAGTAGATAATTTAAGTGGAGCGACTCCAACGGTTGTAGTTGGTACTGAATCATTTTCACCAACGGGTTTTGTTGGGGATTCTGCTTTATTTACAATATCTGGTTTCTTTGATTATGTAACAACAACCAAGACTTTAGTTTTTAAAGTCAATTTATATAATTCAACAAGTTCGGTTATTGATTCAAGTAACACAAAAGTAAGTATTGAAACATCTGAAACTACAATTGTTCCAATTACAAAATACAATTATTTATATGAAACTAGCTTAACTGACAATAAAAATATCGATTTTAAGACATTAAAAGTTGAATATAATAGCGATTCTTCTAGCTATGACACTAGAGCATATTATAAAAACGATAATATTTCTTCATCTGAACTCGCTTTAGCTAAGAAAGATTATGATGGTGAAGAATATATTTGTCTTGATACAACAAAAAATAAGGAAGTTAATTCACCAGAAAATTCAACATTAACAATCGCTGTTCCTCAAAAAATAAGCACTGTCGATTCAACAATTGTTATTAGATTTAAGAATAATGGAACTTCTAATTTTGATTATACGAGTTTCCTAACAAATAGCAGTTATGTTAGCAATTTAAAACAATACTTTGATCGAGTAATCTTTGATTTTGGTGATGTAGTCCCAACTTATCCTCAATATATGAATTTCACCGATGAAGTATTATTTAAGACAACGAGTAGTGTTACTTTCCAAAATGATAACCAAGCAAGCCATCAAGTTCCAACTGGTACTTATAATATTGGTTTATACACTGAAGGGACATTCAATGCAGAATCTGTTACATTCTGGAGTAAGTTTAATGTTTACAGTTCAACTAAAGCTTTGATTAGAGCCTCAACGTTTAAAGAAAGTCTTAATGTAACAAGTGCTGGTATTGAAGTCGCAAATGGAACACCTTATTTTACAAAAGATGTCACCTTTAATAGTGGTTCTTATGTAAATATTTATAATGGTCAATTTATGAGTAAATTAAACATTACTTCTACTGGAACAAGTAGGGGTGATGGTGTATTTTTCCAAGGTAGTAACATCTATTTCGCAAATGATGTAACTGTTGATTCTGTTAGCAGAATTCTTTCTTCATCAGCAAGTTTTAGGGGCAATATTGATTTTAAATCTAAAGATAGTATTACATTTGAAAATAGTGGTTTATATATTTCTGGAAATGCCAATATTGATGCTGGAGGCAATGTAAGTATTGCTCCTGGAACATTTAGAGGTATAACAACTGTTAAAGCTGGTGGAACATTAACCATAAGTGGTAGCATTTATTTTAGCAACATTGCTACATTAACTAGTACCGGAAAGTTGTCCATAGGTAATGGAAATGACTTCACAAATGATCTAATTATTTCAGGCGCTGATAAGGTCTATGTTAGCAATGATAATTACTTTGGTGGCGATGTAACTATTGAGAGCAAAGACTTACTTACAATTAGTGGTTACAATACATTTAAAGGTGTTGTAGATTTAACTGTTCATAATGGTTTAACTACACCAAATAATAATTATTTTGCTCAAGCCGTAAATATCAAGAGTGAAGACACAAGTGCTAAATTTGATTTGAATTCCACACAAATTAATGACAGTGTAGTTTTTACTTTAGATAACTACATTAATGCAAATTATAATTTTGTCTTACAAAGAATGAGTGGAAATGGTGTGAAGAATATTGTGTTTGTTATTCCAACAACTGAAGCGGTTTCTATTGATATTACAAATAAGAACTACAATAAGTATATTAATCTTGCTGATAATGTTACAGAAAGTGATGATGCAACGACGAAAATTACATTTGATAACCAAAGTAATAAAGTTGATTACAAAGTGACAATTGAAACTTTATAGGAAATATTAATCTTGAAAAATTTTGTTGGAAAGATGATGAATCTTGGTGGTTTAATAGGGCTTATTTTAATAAGTTGTTTTTCAATTGTAACTTTTATTATGGGTTTATTTTTAGATAAAAACGTTTTAGGTGATTATTCAGATTTTAAAGAAAACGTTAATGCAATTTACTATATAGTTCCATTGATTTTATGGTTTGTGAATATTATCTTTTTAACTTTCTTTATTGTTTTTGATTTAAAGAGTTTAATTCATAATCACGCCACAAAAGTTGTTACTTTCTTATCAATTGCCTATCTAGTTTATTTGGTTTTATTTATTTTAGTTACGATATATTTAAGAATTGTTGTTCAAGGAGTAAGTGCTCCTGGGCTCAATCTTGATTATCTTTATTGGGTTGGTGGAACTAACCTTTTCTTAGTACTTATTATTTTAATAGGTAATATCTTAAACATTAAGCAGGTACAGACTGTATGAGCTTAAAAATATTAACTAAAAATCAGCTTCATCGAATGCCTGATTATTTAAACTTAATCAAATTACTTAAAGGTAAAGGCTATAAGTATATTAATTGTCAAACTATAGCAGATGATCTTAATTTAAATCGTGAACAAGTAAAAAAAGATATTGCTCAAGTTGCTACGACTAGCGGTATTCCTAATAAGGGAAGAGATATCAATCAACTTATTATGGATATTGAAAAAGTCCTCGGTTACGATGATATTCATAACGCAATTATTATTGGTGTTGGTAATTTAGGGAAAGCTTTACTTAAATATCAAGGTTTCCAAGAATATGGACTTAAAATAGTTGGGGCTTTTGATAAAGACCCAAATGTTATTGGTCAAAGAATAAATAATATAAGAGTATACGATGTTAGTACCTTAAAAGATGTTTTTAAAGATTATAACGCAAAGATTGGTATTATTTGTGTTCCTAAAGAAGAAGCACAAAAAATCGCTGATGTACTCGTTGATTCAGGAGTATTAGCCATTTGGAATTTTTCTCCAGTTTCTATTAATGTAACAAACGATTCAGTTATTGTTAGTAATACCAATATGGCGGCTAGTTTAGCTGTTTTATCGCATCAACTTTATTTAAATAAGAAGAAAACTGAGGAAAAATTAGAGAATTTTATAGTCAAATAGTGTTTTAAATATTTAAAATGTGTGAAAAAATATTAAAAGGAAGATAAATAATTATGAGTAAGAAATTTAGAGATCTAGTAGTAACCAACATGAAGGATGCTAATGTATTTTTGTGTGGTATTCCTTTTGATAGTAATGCTAGTGTTGGTAAAGGTGCTGCAAAAGCTCCAAAAGTATTAAGAGATTTATCGCAATATTTACCTCCAGTTGATATGATTGGAACGGACTTAAGAAAAATTAAACTTTATGATTTTGGTGATTATAGTGGTGAAGATTTTAATAAATTAACGACTGAATTACAATTTGAATTTTTAAGTAAAGATGGATTTCACATTATTCTTGGTGGAGACCATTCAGTCGCCATTGCGAGTGAAAGAGCTTTTTATTGTAAATGTTTAAAAGAGAATAAAGAACCTATCATTATTCATCTTGATGCTCATCCAGATATTTGTGATGTTTATGATGGCTCAAAGTATAGTCATGCTTGTCCAAATTATCGAGCAATTGAATATGGTTATGAAGATAAAAACATTACACTTATTGGTATTCGTGGACTCGAAAATCAAGAAGTTGAAACGCTTAAGAAACATCCAAAGATTGATGTCTTTAAAGCAATTGATGTTAAAAAGCTGGGTGTGGATAATCTAGTAAATTATTTAATTAATAAATATTCTGATAAGAAATATTTAGTTTATTTATCATACGATATTGATGCAAATGATCCTGCTTATGCTCCAGGTACTGGAACTCCAGAAAGTTTTGGATTAACTAATTTTGAGACTGCCGGAATTGTTTGTGGTTTAGTTGGCGGACTCAATGTTGATACAATGGATTTAGTCGAAATCGCGCCTCCATTAGATGTTAATAATATTACTAGTTGGTTAGGGTTAAAAACTATTTATGAAGTTTTCTCAACCCTTATCAAAACTGAAAAAATCCATTAATTTATGCAATGGAATGATGTATTTGATAAAATAAAAGAAGAAGATTATTCAAAAAAACTAAATGCTTTTTTGAATGAAGAATATAAAACAAAAGTAATTTATCCACCAAGAAGCAAAATGTTTAATGCTTTTTTATATACGCCTCTTGATAAAGTAAAAGTTGTAATTTTAGGTCAAGATCCATACCACGAAAAAGGTCAAGCGGTTGGTCTTGCTTTTAGTGTACCTGATGGAGTTGAACTTCCTCCATCATTACAAAATATTTATAAAGAAATTGGTAATGAGTATCATGAAGATCTTAGTAAATGTTCGGGCGATTTGACTTATTTAACAAAACAAGGTGTTTTATTAATTAACCCAATTTTAAGTGTAGTTGAACATCGACCTTTAAGTCATAAATGCAAAGAATATGAATTATTTTTTAATGAAATAATGGGTGTCTTAAATAAACAAGAACAACCAATTGTTTTTTTGCTTTGGGGAAACAATGCTCGAGCTTTTAAATCATTATTAAATAATCCTAATCATTTAATTTTAGAATCAGTACATCCTTCTCCATTAAGTGCAAATAGAGGTGGATGGTTTGGTAATAATCATTTCATAAAATGTAATGAGTTTTTAGTTAGCAAAGGTTTAGTGCCTATTGATTGGATTCCAAAAAAAATAAATTAATTTTGTTGCTTTCATATATTTTTACTTCTACAATATTTTTGGGTGCTTAGAGAACTAGGCTGAGATAAGTGTGATACTCACTTGGACCTAACCTGATCTAGATAATGCTAGCGTAGGAATTTTTTAATATTTTCTACCCATTATCAGGTAGTTTTTTTATTAAAAGGAGAATGTATGAAAAACTTTCTAAAAAAATTTTGGCCTGATATCGTTTATGTTTTGCTGTTTGCTGGAATTTGTTGTTTGTCATTTGTGCCAATGTTTAAAGTTGTGACTAAAGATGCTGATAAAGTTAAAAACTATTTTGATTTATCATTATTCAGTTTCTTAAAAGGATCAACAATCAATGGAAGTACATTTAAAGGAAATTTACTTTTATTTATTGCGGAATGTTCATTAGTTGTTGCATTTATTTTGTACATTATTTCAACATGCATAAATGCGAAACATCAAAAAGCTAGTCTAGTTCTAAACTATATTAGTTTTATTTTTAATATTTTTGATTTCTTTGCCGTCATTTTCTTATATGCTTATGCACCATATTTAAATAGTGGCTTAGATGCGATTAAAGATTTTCATGAAATCAATGTTATTAGTTGGTCTTATGGTTTATATATTGCTTGCCTTGGATTCATGTTACTTGTTGTCTTAAGAAAAGTATTTGCTAACACTAAATTTACTATTTATGAAATTAGTGAAATTGCCATTTTATGCGCTTTAGCATTGGTGCTTGATAAAGTTAAAATTCCAGTTGGTGTAACTGGTGGTTCAATTAATGCTAGTGCAGTTCCTTTATTTATAATTGCAATTCGTCACGGACCAATTAAAGGTTTAATTTCTTCAAGTATAGTTTTTGGTTTAATTTCTTGTTTACTTGATGGATATGGAATCCAAACATATCCATTTGATTATTTAATCGCTTTTTCAGGATATGCAAGTGTGGGATTATTTATGTATATCTTTAAAAAGCATACGATAAAAGATAGAGATAATATCGAATTCGCATGTTTGATTTGTTCATTTATCCTTGGTTCTATTGTAAGTTTTATTACTAGAATGGTTGGTCATACATTGTCATCAATGATTTTCTACCAATATACATTTGAAGAAGCGTTTATCTATAATATTGCCTATGTTCCATTAAGTGTTTTTGGCAGTGCATTAATTGCTATTTTCCTTGCTAAACCAATTCAAATCATTAATCATAAGTTCCCTATTAAAATCGAAGCGAAATAAACACTATTATTTTATTTATAAATAAAATACAATATAGTCAATATTGAACGGAGTATTTTAAAATGGCATTAAGAAAAAACGACCCAATCGAAGAAGCTAAGATTGCGGCTCAGAAAAAAGAAGAAGAAGAGAAAAAGAAGGCGCAAGCCTCTATTAAAAAAGAAGATGTTGAAGTAGTTGAGAAGCCTATTGTTAAAACAGCAGAAGATGAAAGTTTAGAAGCAGATATAAATGCGAAGAGACTTGAATATAAGAAGTATGCTGATAAACAAAAGAAAATTAATATTATCATCACTTCAGGTGTTGTAGTTGTTTTAGTTGCAGCATTTATTTGTATGATGGTATTTAGTTCGGTTGATTGGGTAACCTATGTTGCTATTGGTGCAATGGCTTGCGTATTAGTTGTTACCTATTTATCAAGCAAGATTATGAAGAAGAAATTAATGGCTAATGCAGAAATTTACATTAACTATATGTATGACAAAACTTCAAAATATATTTATGATGACAAAGATATTAAAGATTTAACCGCGACTCCAAAAGGTTCACTCGAAGATAAGTGGTTTTTAGACGCTCATTTCTATACAAATATTAAAAACACTAAGAGCAGAAATTTTGCTCATTTTAAGATTGGTAGCGTTGAATATGATGTTTGTGATTTAGCAGGAAATACCACAATTAAAAATAAATTATCTCCTAAATTTTTAGGAAGATATTATTCAATGAAAGCTAATTATAAGACCGATGGAAAAGTTAGTATTTTCCAACTTAAAGGTGGAGCATTGAGCATTCCTCTAGATGATATTGAAGACTTAAAACTTATCGAAGGGAACGACGATTATGTTCTTTATTCAAATGATCCAAACTGCAATAAGATTTTTAGTCAAAAATTAATTAAAGAACTCGAAAAATTTAAAGTAGAAAATCCTTTAATTGATATTATCTTTAGTGTTAAAGATAATTTAATTTCTTTAGGTATTGATTATGTCGATGAATTCTTAAATATTCCTGTTGATAAGGATTTTAGTATTCGTTATACCCAAGTTTCAAAACAAGATTTCAAAAAAGTTGTTAATGTTATAAACGTTTTATTGGAAACTAATAAAAAACAAACTGAAGAAAAAGCTCAATAACCTTTCCTAGTGGAGATTTTGTATGGATACATTAAAGGGAAAGTGGATTGAGGTCCATGGTTATAAGCATGATGGTAGAATGCATCGAATCTGGGATGCTGTTTTTGTTGTTGAAGAAAAAGATGATTATGTGGTTGTTGCGAGTAATCGTACAAAAGTCATTGAACATGATTTTAGAGTATGGCATACAAAAGAACCTGCGATAATGATTTATTTTAAAAATTCTTGGTTCAATGTTATTGCAATGCTTAAAGATGTTGGAATTACCTATTATGTTAACTTAGCATCGCCTTTTGTTATTGATAGAGGGGTTGTTAAATATATTGATTATGATTTAGATATGAAGTTATTTCCTGACAATCAAATAAAGATTATTGATGTTCGAGAATATGCCTATCATAGAAGAAAATATGGTTATAGTGATGAAATTGATAAGATTTTGCGATACAATTTAAAATCTATTAAGGAGATTATGACCTTAAGAGAGTTCCCATTCGATGATAAAAAGATTAAGGAATTTTATGATGAATTTTTAAAGAATACTTCAAGAGGCGAGTTAAATGAAAATAAATCTAAAGACCAAAAATAAAGAAGAAACGATTAAACTTGGCGTTTTGATTTCTAAATTTTTAAATAAAGGAGATGTTATTACTTTAAGTGGAGATTTAGGGGCTGGGAAGACAACTTTTGTTAAAGGAATTGGTGAAGGGCTTGGTGTAAAAGATGAAATTAATTCGCCAACTTTTAATATTTTAAAATGTTACTTTGTTAAGCCATTACCTTTATATCATATTGATGCTTATCGTTTAGAAGATGTTTCTAGCGAAAATAAAAATATTGGTCTTGAAGAAGTTATTGATGGAGATGGAGTTTGTGTAATTGAGTGGCCTATGTTCATTAAAGAATTTATTGATGCATCCGTGACACTTGATATAACTATCCATACTGTCGATGAAAATAATCGTAATTTTGTAATTGAAACAAAAAACGAAAAGCATTATGAAAAATTATTTGCTTATTTAAGGAGTTTATAATGAAAACATTATTATTAGATTCTACATATAAAGATTTAAATGTTGGTCTTTGCATTGATGGAAAAATGCATGAAACATGTTATGAATGCTTTCAAAGACAATCTGAATTAATGATTCCTGAAATTGATAAGATTTTAAAAGCAAATAAAGTTAATCCAAAAGAAATTGATAGCATTGTTGTGACTCATGGACCTGGAAGTTATACTGGTTTAAGAATCGCACTAACAATTGCTAAAGTTTATAGTTATGCTGTTAATTGTCCATGTTATTCTTTATCTAGTTTGAATGTATTATGCAAACCAAACGTTGAATCGATTTGTCTTATAAATGCTCGAAGTAATCGAAGTTATTTTGGGGTTTATAAAGATAATAAATGTATTGTTGAAGATTGCATTATGCCTAATGATAAGGTTTTAGAATATATTAAAGATCATAAGGAATATGCGGTTTGTGGAGAAGTTGATTATTTAAATATTGAAGGTTATAAAGCCGACTTATTAAATAATATGAATGAACTTAAAAATGAGGAAAATAAAGTTAAAGATATCTTTACTTTAAAGGCTACTTATTTAAAGGATTAGTTATGAACATTCGCGAAGCAACGCTTGATGATTTAAATGTTATCACAAGTATGGAAGACTTATTTCTTGCTCCTTTTAGTGAAGAGCAAGTTAAATATGAATTAGTTGAAAACCCAACAAGTAAGATTCTTGTTATGGTTAATGAAGAAAATGAGGTTATTGGGTTTATTGATTTTTGGATAACTTTTGATTCCGCTACAATTTGTCAAATTGCGGTTAAAAAAGAGTATCAAAATCAAGGTGTCGCAACTATGCTTCTTAATAAATCGTTTGAGATTCTTAAGAAAAATGATGTTTTATTCTATACGCTTGAAGTTCGCGAACATAATGAAAGTGCTTATAAACTATATGTAAGTTTAGGGTTTAAAAAAGTTGTTTTAAAAGAAAGATATTATTCAAATGGTGATAATGCCATTTATATGATGAAAGGATTAAATTAGTTATGGAAAAAGAAAGAATTATATTAGCAATCGAATCATCTTGTGATGAAACCGCATGTGCTATTGTTAAGAATGGAAATTTAATTGCTAATGTTGTTTCAACACAAATCGAAGTTCATCAAAAATATGGCGGTGTCATGCCAGAAATTGCATCTAGGCTCCACCTTGAAAACATCTTAGTCGTTATTAATGAAGCTCTTGTTAAAGCAAATATTAAGCTAGAAGATTTAGATGCGATTGCTGTTACTAGAGGACCAGGATTAATTGGTGCTCTTCACGTTGGTTTACAAGCAGCAAAAACATTATCTTTAGTTCTTGGAATTCCTTTAATTCCAGTTCATCACTTATGTGGTCATATATATGCAAATGAATATGTTAATCCACTTAAATTCCCGCTTTTAGCAGTTGTTGTTAGTGGCGGTAATACTGAACTTGTTTATATGGATAAACACTTAGATTTCAAAATTATTGGCGAAACAAAAGATGATGCAATTGGTGAATCTTTTGATAAAGTTGCTCGTGTTCTCGGCTTACCTTATCCAGGAGGAATTCCAATTGATAAGTTAGCAAAACTTGGGAAGCATACCTATAAATTACCAATCCCAATGCGAGATGGAAGTTTGAATTTTTCTTATAGTGGACTTAAAACTGCTGTCATTAATGTAGTTCATAATTTAGAAGAAAAAGGCGAAAAGGTTAATGTTAATGATATGTGTAGATCTTTTGAGGATGTTGCGGTTGGCGAAATTATTGACCGAGTAAAAAGAGCTACGTCAATGTATGATTTTAAACAAGTTGTTTTAGCGGGTGGCGTTAGTGCAAATAGCTATTTAAGAGAACAAATTGTTGAGACCTTTAAAAATTCCAGTATTGAGGTAATTATTCCACCAATTTGGTGTACAACCGATAATGCTGCAATGATAGCTAAAGTTGGTAATTACTTATATGATGAGAAGGTGTTTGCTAGTCTAGACTTAGGAGTTGATCCTTCGTGGAAGATTGAAGATTATAAAAAGTATTAATGTAGTATAATAAATAAATAGAAAATTAAGAGGAAATGGAGAGATTTTATGGAGAGAGAGTTAAGTGTTCGTAAATTGTATTTAGAAATTGCGGATCATAAGATTAATGATGGTGATGAAGTTAAAATTAATGGTTGGGTAAAGTCAATTCGTGATAATGGAAGTATTGGGTTTATCGAATTTAATGATGGAACTCATTTTAAAGGTGTTCAACTTGTATTCTTAAAAGAAAGCAAATGTTTTGAAGATGCCCAAAAAATTAAATATGGTTCCGCTATTAGTGTCGTTGGCAATATTAAATTAACTCCAAATAATCCACAACCTTTTGAAATAAATCTTAGCAAAGTTACCCTTGTTGGTGATTGTGCAGAAGATTATCCTCTTCAAAAGAAGAAACATAGTTTTGAATTCTTACGTGATATTGCTTATTTAAGACCACGTGCAAATACATTCCAAGCTTTATATAGAGTTAGAAATACTTTAGCTTTTGCGGTTCATAGTTATTTCCAAGAACATGGATTTATGTATGTTCATACGCCAATTTTGACTGGAAATGATGCCGAAGGAGCTGGTGAAGTCTTTAAAGTTGTTGTTGATCCAAAACACCCAGATGCATTCTTTAAAGCAAATGCGGTTTTAACTGTTAGTGGTCAACTTCATGTTGAGCCATTTGCTTTAGCTTTTAGAGATGTTTATACATTTGGTCCTACATTTAGAGCTGAAAATAGTAATACTCCACGTCATGCAAACGAATTTTGGATGATTGAACCAGAACTTGCTTTTGCGGATTTAAATGATGATATGGATTGTATTGAATCATGTTTAAAATACGTTATTAAATACGTTTTAGATCATTGTCCAGATGAAATGAAATTCTTTGATTCATTTATTGAAAAAGGAACTATTGATAAATTAACTAAAGTCATTAATGCTCCATTCAAGAAAATGAGTTATACCGAAGGAATCGCTTATCTTCAAAAGGCTGTAAAAGATGGTCATAAATTTGAATATAGCGATATCAAATGGGGAATGGATTTACAAAGCGAACATGAAAGATATTTAACTGAAGAAATAGTTAAAGGGCCAGTTTTCTTAACTGATTTCCCTAAAGAAATTAAAGCTTTCTATATGAAACGTAATCCAGATGGCAAGACTGTTGCTGCTACTGATTTACTCGTTCCAACTGAAGGTGAAATTGTTGGTGCTTCACAAAGAGAAGACGATTATGAAGTTTTAAAGAAAATTATGGAAGAAAAAGGGAACGCAAAAGAACTCGATTGGTACCTTAATTTACGTAAATATGGTGGTTGTCCACACGCTGGTTTCGGTATTGGTTTTGATCGTTTATTAATGTATATTACAGGTATGAAGAACATCCGTGATACCGAACCATATCCACGTGTTCCAGGGAGTTTAAAATATTAATCTATGGCAAAACTTGAAAGAAAAAATGAAATATTAACACCAAAAGTTGATGCAACTGGTAGTCAATCAATTAAACGAGAAACCGTTGAAGTTGAAAAGGTCGAAGAAGTTGTTGACCCTGCTAAAGAAGCACAACAAAAGAAATCAAGATTAAGAGGGATTATTGTTTTTGGAATAATTGATCTTCTATTATTTGGTTATATTGTTTATCAAATTGTAATGATATTTAAAGATATTGTTCAAGCAGCAGCTAATAAGTAGTTATTGTTGATTATTGTTATTAATATTAGGGTTAACTTCAGTAGATGGGTTAACCTTTTTATTTTGGTCATTTCCATGTGGATTAACTTTATCGAGATTATAGAAATGAGTGATATCAATTGTAGATAAGTCTTTACTATAAATTGATTTTTTAAGATCATGAATTCGTTTTAATCGAGCAAAATAAGCTTGAACATTAATGAGATACCAAACAACACTTGTACCGGCAAATAAGAAGATAAAGTAGTTTGTCATACATGCATTTGTCAAAAAATGTGGTGTATTTGTCGTAATAATATTACTAAAACCTAATGGAGGATAGTAAAACATTTGTGAAAAATCAAACGTATAGAATAAAGTCCCAACACCAGTAGTGGTATCAAATATTGACTCAGACCAATTACCAACTATTGTGTGGTAAATAAGCCAAGTAATTAAAGCTACCAGAGCTAAGATAATAGGAGTAATTGAGGCTCTAAAGAAACAAATTTTATTTTTTAATTTTGCAATTCGTGAGAAGTCTTTTGGTTTGTCGCATACACGAGAAATAACGACATTTGTCATATATCTATCAACCTTTTTACCTTGGGCTTTCATGGTTTTCTCAATTAAAGTTCCTAAGAAACCAAAAAGTGCAAAAAGTAAAATTACTATTAAAAATATAATTAAAACAGCCTTCATCACATTTTTACTTTTTTCAGACATTAATACAATAAATTGGAAGTTCATAATTATTTATTATCCTCCTCTTTATTTTCAATACCTTTATTTGAATAATCGATAACATCTGTATTTTTTGAATGAACAATAGTGCCGGTTTTTTGGCCAACATTTTGTCCATTTATATTTAAATTAAAAGTAACGCCATTACCTGGTTGAGCAGGTTGCTGGCTAAAATCTCTTGCATCATTAAGGATACTTAAAGCCTTTATATCTTCTGGTAAAGTTAAACCGGTTGGTTTACCTTTAAAGAATAAAATGATTGTTCTAAAAAACATGATAATCCAAACAACAAATAGATAAACTCCATAACCAGCGAAAAATACTATGCCGAGTGGTAAAAGAATAATGTATAAAAGTCCTTTACCTAATAGTTTTAATAAGTCGAGCATTAGTTTCCCTCCCTCTTTTGTTTTTTAGCAACAATCCTTTGATAAATATAGTATATTAGAGCGATTAAACTTATACAAATAGCAAATGAGGATAAAATTAAAAAACTTTCTAAATTATTGTTCCAATTTAATATAAATATGTAAATTAGCCACGAAACAATAATTGAAACTCCTGTTAATATTCCAAAAAGAAGTGGTTTAGTTTTTATTAATTGAATTGAAAGAATAATGGATGAAAGTAAAGACATAACTAAAAATAAGAAAGCAATATTAAACATTTTGAAATACCAAAAAATGAAATTAATGATTGAAAAAAGGATTCCCATAAATGCGAATTGTAGTGAAAAAGAGGTGAATGTAATTAAATTATATCCAATTCGTTTTAATTCTCCTTTAGTGACGATATAAACAAAAAACATACATATTGCGCAATAGATATAGATAAAGGCATATATGAAGTAGTTTATATTATCGATTTTATTTAGACTCAAAAGCACGATTATTGAATTAATTGTATCAACAGAATATATAAGATTTAATAGAGGTATTATTGCTAAGTTAACTATAAATAAAACGAAAGTTGAATAGAAATAAGCAAGTGTGCCATCTATGCGATGCTTGATTGTAATAGCAAAAAGTAGACCTTGGATTAAAGATGGCAATAAATATAGTAAAGTGAAACTAAAATCTTGGAATGTTGTTGCCATTCCAAGACCTAATGAACAGATTAGGTATATTGGATAAAATTTTAGCTTGGTATTTAATGCAAATACCGATGATATAAGTGGTAAAAATAAACAAAGGATTATTCCACCAAATGGTAAGTAACTTGCAATCGTAATAAAAATAACATTTAAAGCAACCATTAAAGCCATTAATGGAATAGTTTCTTTAAGGGTGTTTTTTGGTTGGATTATTTTCACAAATTAATTATACACATTTTTAGTTTTTCATATGTATAAAGAGTTCTTTAAATGTTATAATTTGAAGGCTTATGAATTACGAAAAAGAACTTAATAAAAATCAATATAAAGCTGTCACTTCTAGTGATCAGTTTTTAAGAATTATAGCCGGCGCGGGAAGTGGAAAAACCCGTGTTTTAACGTATAGAATTGCTTATTTAATCGAAAAGGTGAATGTTTATCCATCGAGAATTTTAGCTATTACGTTTACTAATAAAGTAGCAAAAGAAATGAAAAGCAGAACGATTAATTTGCTTCCTGATTTTAATCTTCAAGGGCTTACGATTTTAACTTATCATTCATGGTGTGCGCGATTTCTTCGTTACGAGATTCCAGCTCTTGGTTTTCCAACTAATTTTTTCATTATGGATGATGCTGATTCTTTAGCTTTAGTTAAAACTATTGGTGAAACTTTTGGCTATAAAAGAACAGACGATAATAATGCTATTGCAATGGATTATATCAAAAAGAAAAAATGTGCAGGAAAACTACCAAGCGATTGTGAAAAAGAAAAATTAGGTCACGAACTCGAGTTTAGGTATTTTAAAGAATACGAACGTAGAAAGAATGAACTTTATCAACTAGATTTTGATGACTTACTAATTTATGCAATTAAGATTTTAGAAGATGTTCCTGAAGTAAGAAACAAATGGATTAATCATTATGACCATATTTTGGTTGATGAATTCCAAGATACAAACGATCTTCAATTTAAGTTGCTTTCTTTATTAACCGATAGTCATTCAAGTGTTTATGTTGTTGGCGATCCTGATCAAACTATTTACACATGGCGTGGAGCTAATCAAGATATCATCATGAATTTTGGTCATATTTTTAAACCTTTAACAACAATAACCCTTGATGAAAATTATAGGTCAACTCCTAACATTTTAAATGTTTCGAATGCTTTAATTGCAAATAATCCAGGAAGATATGAAAAGAATTTATTTACTGAAAACCCTAAAGGTGAAGAAGTAGTTTTAAAATCTTTTCTAAAAGTTGGAGATGAAGCAACGTTTATTGCTAACAAGATTGATGAATTAAAAATTAGAGATAAAAACGTTAAATATAACGACATTGCGGTTTTATTCCGTTCTTCATATTTGACTCAAAAACTTGAAAATATTTTAGTTGCTAAACATATCCCATATAAAGTATATGGATCTTTAAAGTTCTATTCACGTGCAGAAGTTAAAGATTGTCTTGCTTACTTTAAATTATTAGTTAATGAGGATGATGATATTTCTTTTGAAAGAATTATTAATGTTCCTCGACGTGGGATTGGTGATAAATCGGTTTCCATTTTAAAATTAGAAGCAAATGAAAATCATGTTTCGATGATTAAATATTTAAAAACTTTGGATAAACGAGATACTAAATTACAATCTCGAGTTTTATCCTCTTTAGAACCATTATTTGGTGCTATGCAAAAAACAAAAGCCAGACTTTTAGAAAATGGTGAAGCTTATAGTGAGGTCCTTGATGAATTTATTACAAGCATTGATTATAAAGATTTTCTTGAAGAAAAAGATGAAACCAAAGATAAGCTCCTTAACGTTAATGCTCTCATAAATGATATTCGTGATTATTTAAAAGAGAATCCAGAGAGTAACTTTACGGAATACTTACAAAATGTAACTTTATATAGTGCACAAGATGATATAGATAATAGCGATTCAGTGTCTTTAATGACAATCCATACGGCAAAAGGGCTAGAATTTGATTATGTTTTCCTTATGGGACTTGAAGAAGGCGTATTCCCAAATAATCGTGCTTTAAGTGAATCACCAAAAGCATTAGAAGAAGAACGTCGTTTAGCCTATGTCGCATGTACGCGAGCGAAGAAACAGTTATTTTTAAGCTATAATTGTGATTATAGTTTTTCGAGTGGAACAAATAGTGTTCCATCAAGATTTATAAAAGAAATGGGGTTAAAACCTCAATCCTATGGGGGTTTTGGAAGAAGGAATACCGATTCTTTTGGCTCATCAAACGGAAGAAAATATTATTACGAAGGACCACTTAATAATGAAGACGATAATAATAGTGGGTATGAACAAAATATTCCAATAATTAATAACAAGAAAAATGGTATTAATTGGCATGTTGGAGATGTTGCAATTCATGAATTATTTGGCGAAGGCGATGTTATTAAAGTTGAAGATGATATAATTACGGTTAATTTCAAAGATTTTGGTATTAAAAAGTTAGTTGGATCTCATCCAAAACTATCTAAAAAATCAGGAGCAGGTAATTAATTATGGATATTATTGAAGCAAAATTTAAACATGAAGAATTGGTGAAGATTCTTGAAAAATATAGCCATGAATACTATGTTTTAGATAATCCTTCAGTTACTGATGAAGAGTATGATAGTAAATATCAAGAACTTGAAGCTATTGAAAAAGAGTTTCCTGAATTAATAACAAGAAATAGTCCAACCCAAAGAATTGGTGGAACTGTTTTAAAAGGCTTTAAAAAAATAAATCACGAAAAACAAATGATGTCTTTAGCTGATGTTTTTAATGAAGATGAATTGCTTGATTGGAATAAAAAAGTTTGTGAAGCAATAAATAAAAAAGATGTAACTTATTGTGCTGAACTTAAAATTGATGGACTTGCTATGTCGCTTGTTTATGAGGATGGCGAGTTACAATATTGTGCTACTAGAGGCGATGGAATGGTAGGTGAAGATGTTACAAATAACGTCTTAACAATTCCTTCGATTCCAACCCATATAAATTTACCAGGTCATGTTGAAGTGCGTGGCGAAGTTTATATGCCTAAAAAATCTCTTGAAGAATTAAATGCTGAACGAGCTAAAAATAATGAACCATTACTTGCTAATGCGCGTAATGCTGCGGCTGGTTCAATAAGGAATTTAGATAGTTCAATTGCTAAATCTCGTAAGCTTGATGCTTGGTGGTACTACTTTACTAATGCTAGTGATTTTGGTATTAAAACGCATTTTGAAGCCCTTAAAAAACTTGATGAATTAGGTTTTAAAACCAATAAAGATCGAAGACTTGTTACTGGTGAAAAAGAAATTTTAGCTTATATTGAAGAATACACTAAAAAACGTAGTTCATTACCATATGATATTGATGGAATTGTTTTAAAAACTAATGAATTTGATTTATATAACGAGATTGGTATTACTGCTAAAACTCCAAAATGGGCAATTGCTTATAAATTCCCACCAATGGAAGTAATTACTAAACTTGAAGATATAGTTTATACAGTTGGTAGAACAGGAAAAATTACCCCTAACGCGGTGCTTGACCCAATTCGTGTTGCTGGCTCAACTGTTCAAAGAGCTACTTTACATAACGAAGATTTCGTCACTGAAAAAGGACTTAAAGTAGGTGATTTTGTTGTCTTAAGAAAAGCAGGAGATGTTATTCCTGAAGTTGTTGGGCCAGTAATTGAACGAAGAACAGGAAACGAAAAAGATTATAAGATGATTACAAATTGTCCAGAATGCGGGACTCCTCTTGTTAAAATTGAGAATATGCATTTCTGCCCAAATGAAAATTGTCCATCAAGGAATATCGAAAGTCTTATTCACTTTGCAAGCAAAGATGCGATGGATATCGAAGGGCTTGGAGAAAAGACTTGTGAAGAATTCTTTGCTCAAGGGTTTATAAAAAATATTGAAGATATATTCTTGCTTAAAAATCATAAAGAAGAATTAATGAATATTGATGGTTGGAGTAATAAATCTGTTGATAACTTACTTAATTCCATCGAGGTTAGTAAACATAATAGTTTAGAGAAACTCTTATTTGGTTTAGGCATCAAAGAAGTTGGTAGTAAGATGGCTAAAGAATTAGCAAAATACTATAAATCAATGAGTGCTTTAATGGCAGCAAATGAAGAAGACTTATTAAAATTAAGTGATGTTGGTGAAGTTGTTGCTAAATCAATTTATGAATATTTTAGAAATCCTAAGAATATTGATTTGCTCTCTAAATTAGAGAATCAAAATTTAAATATGGAGTATTTAGGCATAACTAATGTAAATAATGAAGGATTCTTCTATAATAAGACAGTAGTTTTGACTGGTACTCTTGTATCCTATGGGAGAAGAGAATTAACCGAGTTACTTGAAGATAAAGGGGCTCATGTTAGTGGATCAGTATCAAAACTAACTGATTATGTCATCGCAGGAACCGAAGCTGGAAGTAAATTAACAAAAGCTCAAGTTCTTGGTATAAAGATATTAAGTGAAGAAGAATTAATTAAAATTTTAGAAGGAGAAAAAAATGAGAGCAGTAAATAAAGAAGTTCTAAAAGATGCTGCAAATCGTTTACTTTTTGATATGTCAGATGAAGAGTACAACACGCTTCTTGATGAATTTCATATTATAAAAGAACAATTTGAATTAATCGGAAAGATTAAAGGTGTTGATGATTCAACACCAATGACTTTTCCATTTGAAGTAACTATTGATTGCTTAAGAGAGGACATTCCAGAAAAGCCATTATCAAAAGAAGATGCTTTAAAGAATGCAGGAAGCGTTAAAGATGGACAAATTAAACTTCCAAAGGTTTTATAGATATGAATTATTTAGATAAAACAATCGTTGAAATACACGAAGCCTTATTAAGTAAAAAAGTTAGTGTTTTAGAGTTAACAAAAGAAGCATTAAAAAGAGCTCACGAAAACTCAGATAATGCTTTTGAATTAATTCTTGATGAAAGTGCGATAAAAAAGGCTACTGAACTTGATAAATTGCCAGTTCCAAAAGATAATTATTTCTTTGGAATTCCTTATGTTGCAAAAGATAGCTTTTCAACAAAAGGAATTGAAACCACTGGAAGCAGTAATATTTTAAATGGATATATTCCATTATTTGATGCCACTGTTATTAAGTATCTTAATGATGCAAATGCGGTTTTAATTGCTAAAGCGACTCTAGATGAACTAGCAATGGGTGGCACTGGAACGACTGGTCATAAGGGAATAACTTATAATCCATATGATGCCTCACATGAGCATATGGTTGGTGGATCAAGTTGTGGCAGTGCGGTTAGTGTAGCCGCTGGTGTTGTTCCATTTTCTTTAGGTAGCGATACTGGAGATTCAGTTAGAAAACCAGCAAATAATGTTGGCCTAGTTGGAATGAAACCAACTTGGGGTTTAATTTCTCGTTATGGATTATTCCCATTTGCTCCATCTTTAGACCATGTTGGATATTTTACAAAATCGGTTGAAGATAGTGCTTTAGCTTTAAATTTATTAAGTAAACGCGATGATAATGATGCAACAAATACCTATCATAAAAGAGATGATTATTTTAAAGAAGTTTCTAAAGATATTAAGGGCAAAAAGATTGCCGTTATAAAAGAAATAAGTACTTCAATTAAAGATCCAGTTTTGGCTAAGAAGTTTGATGAATCAATTGAATTTTTAAAAGGAAAAGGTGCTGTTGTGGATATGGTTAGCATGGATGCGACATTATTAAGTACCATATATCCAGCTTATTTCATTATTAGTTGCGCTGAAGCGACAAGTAATAATGCCAACTTGGATGGTATTAAGTTTGGCCCAAATTATGGTGGAAATACATATCAAGAAGTTATGTATAATTCACGAACTAGAGGATTCTCACCTTTAATTAAGCGTAGATTTGTTATTGGTTCTTACTCCTTAATGAGCGATAATCAACACGATTTATTTTTAAGAGCACAAAAGGCTCGACATATGATTGTTGATGCTTTTAATGAAGTATTTAAAAAGTATGATGCAATTTACTTATTAGCAGCTCCAAAAACTGCTCCTAAATTTAATGAAGCAAGCGATAAATTAAGTGATACTTATTTACTTGCTGATAACTATTTAGCTTTTGGTAATTTTGGTGGATTCCCATCAATGACGCTTCCTCTTGGATTTAAAGATGGTATGCCATTTGGTGTAAACATTACTTCTAAACCATTCGATGAAAAGGATGTTTTTGATATTGGTTTAGCTCTTGAAGATTTTACTAACTTAAAAGGTTTAGATATAAATATGAAACATGGGGAGGATAAATAATATGAATTTTGAAGCAGTTATTGGTCTTGAAACCCACATTGAAACAAATACAAAATCAAAGATGTTTTCTAGTGCGCCAAATTTAGCAGAACAAGAACCTAATACCGAAGTTGCTTTGCTTGATATGGCTTTTCCTGGAACGATGCCTCGAGTTAATAAAGAAGCGGTTAGAAAAGCGCTTCGTATTGCTCATGCCTTACATATGACAATTGATGATACTTTATATTTTGAACGTAAGAATTATTTCTATAGTGATTTACCAAAAGGCTATCAAATTACTCAACAATTCCGACCAATTGGTCGAAATGGTTATGTTGAAATTGAAGTTGGTGGAAAAATTAAAAAGATTAGAATTGAACGTATTCACATGGAAGAAGATACTTGTAAACAATTACATTTTTCTTCTTATTCTTTGCTTGATTATAATCGTGCTGGAGTGCCTTTAATTGAGATTGTTACTATGCCTGATATTCGTACTGGAGAAGAAGCTAGAAAGTACGTTGAAAAGTTAAGAGAAATCGTAACTTTTGCTGATGTTAGTGATGGCAAGATGGAAAATGGAAGTATGCGTTGCGATACTAATATTTCTATTCGTCCATATGGTGTTGATAAACTTGGGACTAAAGTTGAGGTTAAAAACCTTAATTCTATTGTTGATATAGAAAAAGCTTTGGACTATGAGATTAAAAGACAATCTGAGAGTTTATTAATGGGAATTCCAGTTATTCAAGAAACTCGTAGATTTGATGAGGGTAAAAAAGAAACAGTTACCATGCGTATCAAAACTGATGCTGTTGATTATAAGTATTTTACCGAACCAAATATTGCTCCAATTAAATTATCAAAAGAGTTTATTGAAGACGCAATAAATACTTGTCCTGAATTATATGATCAAAAGCTTGCAAGGTTTACTAAGAATTATGGCATTGAACTAACTGATATTAAGATTTTGCTTAGTGATAAGAATTTAGCAGATTATTTCGATGAATGTGCTAAATTTTCGAAGCATTATCAATCAATTGCTAACTTCATGATTTCTAATGTTCTTTCAATTTTGAATAAAGAAAATAAGAATATTACGGAATTTAAGGTCGAACCAAAATATATTAACGAACTTGTTGAACTTCTTGAAAATAAGGAAATTAACTCATCGCAAGGCAAGAAGATTTTTGAAAGTGTTGTTAAAGAAAACAAATCACCTTTAATCTTCAAAAAAGAACTTGGTGCAACTTTAATAAACGATGAATCTACTATTTTAGATATTATTAAAGAAGTCATTAAAGAAAATCCAAGTTTACCAGCAGATTTTAAAGCTGGCAAAACTAGAGCCCAAGGATTTGTTATGGGTCAAGTTATGAAAAAAACTCAAGGAAAGGCAAATCCTGGAGTTGCTAATAAATTAATTGTAGAAGAACTTAAAAAATAATTAATTGTAGAGATTATTTGCAATACTCTTGAGTGATTCGTCACTTAAGAGTTTTTTAATATCTTCGTAGGAATTGATTTTGTAATCTGATAAATAAAAATGAAGTTTGTTTATAATCGTATCTGTTTCAATTTCTGATTTTTCGTAATCAGAATCGGTGCTTCCTTGAATTTCTTCATCAATTAAAGAAATTAAACAACGTCTAAGAAGGGCAAGAATCCCGGTTTCTAACCAATAAGTAAATGTAGTGTGAGTATAATTTTTTTCTTTGCTCTTGAAATTAAGATATAGGTCTATTCCATCGTTTGGGTTATGCCATAAATCAATAAAAGCATAATCAAATTTAGACATATTTGATGAGGTTAAAAAGTTAATTGCATCCGCATTTATAATTTTGATTTTTTCTTGGTACTTAAATTGAGGCAAAATTTTTGTTTTAAATAAATCTATCAAATTTTGATTATTATCAATTATGGTTATTGATTTAACATCATTTTTTAAAGAAGTCATATATGCGAAATAGCCTAATCCTAAACCAAAAGTCACTATATTACCGCTTGCTTTTGCAATTGGGTCTTTCATAGTTTCAATTTCATTAGGTGTAATACTCATCCAAATTTCGTTATTTTGTAAAATGGCTAAATAATCAAATTTTTGATTAAAGAAACCAATATTTGTGGTTTCTTTATAGTAATTATCTTGGTTAATTGTTAAATCGCTTGAAGAAAAACCTTCAAAAGGCTCATAAGATAATGTTTTTAGTTCCAAATCTTTATATTTTTCATCATTTACTTTGATCTCTTTGTAGTATTCATTATTTTCATATTTTTTTGCATCAAGTTCTTTAATTCCAGGAAGAATATTATTCGTTGCAATATTCATGTTTTCCTTATCGGATAAATCAATCTCTAATACATTCATTAAACATAAGAAAAATGCATAATCATTTGATGTCGCATGCATGGATTTAATAGCATTACCATCAATAGAATATGGATTATTTTCAAGGTAATCTAAATACATATCAGCTAAGCTAATATTTATTTCTTTTGTATCAAGCAAATGTTCGAATTTTTGTTGTTCTAATTGGTTTAAATTTATTTTCATCGTAATGATTAAATCATTAACGTTGGTTATTTTCAATGGTTTATTGATTCTTGCTTTTAATAGAGACCATAGTATTGTTGTGCTAAAATAAAAACATGAAATCATTAATATTAATAGGAATAAGTTTTTTTGCCTCATCTTTTGTTGTTGAAAAAAATGGAATAATAGACGACATTATTTATAATGCCGAGTCTGAAGAATTTATTAAAGACGGGGAGGTTTTTTGTTCTGATAAATTGATGGAGTATTTTGTTTTATGAACAAAAGGAAAAAAGTTTTGATAACATTAACCGGAATAATCGCATTTTTTTGTGTTACATTAGTATGTTCCACCTTTTTTAAAATCCACGTAAATTTTTCGTATTCCGAATGTAGCAAAGCTAAGAAGATAGGCTTTTCTCAAAATTCATTAATTGGTGAAGTTGATTTCTATTATGAAGATGATTTGACTATAAAAAACATTTCAAAAGACATATCAAATTTAAGTTTTTCAGTTGCTTATAACCCATTTGTTCAGTTGGGAAACATTCAAACTATGGGTTCTTATAGTATTTTATTTTTTTACGATGGAGGAACTTGTAAAGAATATAATGATACTTATTATCGTTATTATGGCAACTATGATTCTCTTAATTATAAAAGGACTATCATAAATATAGATGATGAAGTCGAGTGGAAGACTATTTTTAACAAATACAAAAAAGTATAGTTTGCATTTTCACTAACAATTGTTATTTTTTGATTTCGTTGTTGCGATAGTTTTGTGTTAAATATTAAATAATGATAAAATACATTAGTCTAAAAAAGATGGAGGATTTTTATGAAGAAAATCGATATAAATGAACAGTCTATAAATAGTGAGGAATATACCGAACTTGGACGTTATTATTTTGCTAGACCACAAAACGTAATTTTACGTCATGCTCTTTCAAAAACAGATATTCCTACTGTTGTAAGTGATTCAAAGAATAGAGTTGAAACATTACCTAACTTCTCTGATGAAATTAAAACTTTACCTGTTGCTAACCAAAAAGCTAGCGGAAGATGCTGGATATTTGCTGGTTTGAATGTTCTTAGAGAAATCATTGCTAAGAAATGTAATTTAGAACATTTTGAATTATCGCAAAATTATGTAGCTTTCTTTGATAAACTAGAAAAAACAAATTATCTTCTTGCTTCAATTATTGATTTAATTGATGTTAAGCACGATGATCGTACATTAATGTATTTATTACAAAATGGTGTTGGTGATGGAGGACAATGGGATATGTTTAGAAATCTTGTTGTTAAATATGGTGTTGTTCCTCAAGGCGTTTTTGAAGAAACATTTCAATCAAGCAATACAAGATATAGTGATCAATTAATCAATTCTTATGTTCGTCAATTTGCGTTTGAAGCTCAAAAACTTGCTCATGAAGGTAAAGATAAAGAAGTTCAAGCTTTAAAAGAAGAAACTATTGATAAGGTTTATAGTTTACTTGCTAATTGTTTTGGCGTTCCACCAACTCAATTTGATTTTGAATATACTGATAAAGATAAGAAATATCATATTGAAACTGGATATACTCCAAAATCATTCTTTGATAAATATATCGGAACTACAATTGATGAATATGTTTCTTTAATTAATTCACCAACTCAAGACAAACCATATATGAAGAGTTACACAATTGATTACCTTGGAAATGTTATCGAAGGTAAACCAGTCACTCACCTTAATCTTCCTATGGAAAGAATTAAGGAATTAATCATTAATCAAATTAAAGGTGGAGACATCGTTTGGTTTGGTAGTGATGTTGGTGCTTATGGTGATAGAGTTAATGGTGTTTGGGATGATCAAGGATATGATTATATGTCAGCATTTGCTTTTGATATTAAGTTTGATAAAGCCGGAATGCTTGATTATTATGCTAGCGCAATGAATCATGCAATGTGCTTAACTGGTGTAAACTTAAAAGGTAGTGTTGCTACAAAATGGAAAGTCGAAAACAGTTGGGGCGACGCAATTGGTAATAAAGGCTATTTTATTATGTCATCTACTTGGTTTGATACTTATGTCTATCAAGCAGTTATTTTAAAGAAATACCTTACTGCCGAAGAAATTGCAGCTTACAATACAAAACCTGTTGTTCTCAGTCCATGGGATCCAATGGGAACCTTAGCTGATTAACAACATTAAAAGCGACTAAAAAGTCGCTTTTTTAATGGGGAAATTTAAAAATTCAATATATTTAATGTAAAAAATGCTTTTTTCAAAATAAATATTTAATAATTTATTATAATAATTAAGGAGATGGAAATTTATGAAATACCAGATAACAAAACATAATGATGAAGTTGTATTTATTGATATCGATAATGGTGATAAGTTAAAAGCCACGTTATCAAACTTTGGTGCAGGTGTCTTTAAGCTAAGATATGATGACTTACCAATGATTCTTGAAATAGAAGATAAAGATACTTGGTTACATCAACCATGTTTTTATGGTAAAACACTTGCTCGTGTTGCTGGTAGAATAAGATGTGAAGGTGATATTGATGGTGAACCATATCACTTAAAAGAAACGACCGCAGGCTATAGTTTACATGGTGGAGAAATTAATTCTCTTTCGTTTAGACCTTGGAAATATGAAGTCAAAGAATATAAAGAAAAGTTAGATGTTATTTTTTCAATTACTAGTCGTAATAATGATAATGGATTCCCAGGTGTTGCTAAAATTAAAGTTATTTATGAAATCTATAAAAAAACTAATAATTTTAGAATGATTTATAAAGGAACCACAAATACCAAAACTTTATTAAATATTTCAAATCATAACTATTATAATTTGTTCAATTCTCCTGATGTTAGCGACTATACACTTAAAGTTAACGCTAATAAATATGGTGAAATTGATAATACAGTATTTATTACAAATACCAATAAAGTACCATGGTACCTTGATTTTGAAAGAGCTACTAAGTTAAAGCAAAGACTTGATTATATTGAAAAGAAGACTTGGATTAAAACAATTGATAACACTTTTATATTTAATAACATTATGACTAATAAGCCACAAGTTGTTATGAAAAATAAAGATGTTAAGTTATCAATGTTCACAGATTATCCAACACTTAATATCTTCTGTGATAATTTCCATAATCCTGTAAAATTCTTTCAATTTAAAACTTTAGATAATGGAAGAAGAGCGATTGCTCTTGAACCTCAACTTTATGATTTAGATCACGACTCATTAATTGTAAGAAAAGGAGATAAGTATAAGCACTTTATTCTTTTAAAGTTTAAAGACCTTAGAAAGTAATTATGATTGAAGATACAGTAAACGAATTAATCACTTATGCACGTTTTCATTTATATATGAAAGAAGACGATGCTTTATATTTTAAAAACATCCTTTTAGGTGAGTTAAATCTCAAAAAACCTAACGAATCCCCAGTGGATTTAAAGAAAATCGAAAATATGCAAGTTCCTGATGAACTTGTTTCTAAGATTAAAGATTACCTTATGCATGAATGCAATAAGTCTGAACATGACGCAGAATTATTCACAACTAAACTAATGGGAATAGTTTCGCCAAATCCATCTTTAGTCATCGATAGATTCAATAAACTAAAAGTTGAATCTCCAAGAAAAGCTTTAGATTATTTATATAATTTATCGATTAAAAATGATTATATTGCTAAAACAAAAATTGATCGAAATCTTTTATGGGACACTGATTGGGAAGATAAGAATTTAGAGATTAGTGTAAACTTATCTAAACCTGAAAAAAACAATAAAGATATTGCTAAGCTCTTAAGCAAAAAAGACGATGAAGACGAGAAATATCCAAAGTGTTTATTATGTCATGAAAACATTGGTTTTTTTGGAAATGATAAACAACCTGCAAGAGAAAATATACGTTTAATTCCTTTAAAATTAGGTGGTGAAACCTGGTATTTACAATATTCACCTTATGGTTATTTCTATATGCATTGTATTGTCCTAAAAGAAGGACATACAAACATGAAAATTGATAGGCATACTTTTGAATGCTTAGCTGATTTTGTAGATCAATTTCCATGTTTCTTTATTGGTAGCAATGCTGATTTGCCAATTGTTGGTGGTTCAATATTAAATCATGAACACTATCAAGGTGGCGAACACCTTCTTCCAGTTATGAAACAAAAACCAGTTAAAGAATATAAATTAACGCGTTATCATAAATGCAATTTATACAAATTGGATTGGTATAATAGTACTTTATTGATTGAAAGCGAAGATAAAACCGAATTAATTAATCTAGCCAATGAGATACTTACTACGTGGAGAAATTATAATGATCCACTAAATAATATTGTTGGTTTCGATATTGAAGGAAGACATAATACAGTTACTCCATCAATTCGTAAAGAAGGCAATAAGTATATGCTTTATTTAATTTTGCGAAATAATAAATGTAACAAAGAATATCCTGATGGAATATTCCATGCTCATCCTGAATACCATATGATTAAAAAAGAGGGTATTGGAATTATTGAAGCAATGGGATTATTTATTTTACCTGCAAGACTTGTAAGACAAAGTAATGAAATTAAAGATTGTTTAAGTAAACAATATAATAAGGAATCTATTATTGAAAAATACCCAGATTTAGAACCATTCTTACCAATGATTAATGAATTAGATAAGAACTATAATCCAGCTACTATTGATAAAGATATTCGTGAATACATCAATAATGTTTGCAAAGGAATTTTAATTAATACTGCTGTATTTAAAGATAATGTTGTTGGTAAGTTAGGACTTGATAAATTTATTGGAGGAATGCACTTATGATTCAAGAGATTGATTTAGTTAATGGATTTAAAAAATACTTTGGAAATTCTCCAAAATATTATATTGATACTGGTGGTCGTTTTGAAATAATTGGTAACCATACTGACCATAATCATGGATTATGTTTGGTTGCAAATTGCTCATTACGTATTCGTGGTGTTGTTACGAAGAATAGTGAAAAAGTTAATATTCAATCGAAAGGTTTTCCATTCATTACATTTAATGTTAATGATTTAGAGAAAAAAGAAAGTGAATATTCTACAACATTAGCTTTATGTAAAGGCGTCCTTTTTAAGATGAAAGAAGAAGGGTTCAAGATTGGTGGATTTGATATTTATATGGATAGCGAACTTCCAGATGGTAGTGGAGTTTCTAGCAGTGCTGCCGTTGAATCCTTATTTGGTTACATAATTTCTTACTTATATAACGATGGAAAAGTTAGCCCATTATTAATTGCTCAAAATGGACAATTTAGTGAAAATAATTATTTCCATAAACCTTGTGGTTTACTTGATCAAATAGGAACAAGTTTTGGCAATTGCAGTTTTATTGATTTTAAAGATATTAAAAATCCAACATTAAAGGCGTTAGATTTTAAATTCCCAGTTACTTTATATTTAATTAAATCTATTGGAAATCATAGTAGTTTAACTCATCTTTATGCAGCAATTCCTGCAGCAATGCATGAAGTTGCCGAAAAACTCGAAGGCAAAGAATTTTTAAGAGATGTCAATGTGCTTAATGTCTATGACCGAATTGATAAACTTGATTGTACAGATGAAGTTAAGCGAAAAGCAAAACATTTCTTCATAGAAAATAATAATGTCCGTTATGCTTGTAAAGCTATTGAAGATAACAATTTAGAAGATTTCTTAGGTTGTATTAGAAACAGTCAATATAGTAGCAAAGTGAATCTAGAAAATACCTATGTAAAAGGTGAATATAAAGGATCAATGCAAAATATTGTTGATGATGTTTCTAAATTTATTGGTAAAGATGGTGCAATTCGTATTCATGGCGGTGGATTTAAGGGAACATGTTTATGTTTTATTAAAAATGATTTTGTTCCAAAATTTGATGAATATTTAGCTAAGAATTATCCTGAAAACCGATATTTTAAAGTTCATATAAGCGATAAAGCTGTTAATTTTAAAGAAATTTAATGTTTATTCATAGTCTCGTTTAGTTTATACTCATAAATGCTCGAGTGTCTTCCCATGACTAACCAC
>Ga0265294_10001064_pt1 | contig 37261 bp, 35 predicted proteins | sample MunlanPumphouse3_FD_192504 | JGI IMG/M metagenome (GOLD analysis project Ga0265294, IMG submission 192504) | Groundwater microbial communities from a municipal landfill in Southern Ontario, Canada - Pumphouse #3 | ecosystem: Environmental > Aquatic > Deep subsurface > Groundwater | place... | reverse complement strand
TGGCGGGCGAAGGTCTCATCGCCCGGCGCCGCCGCTCTGACCTCATGACAGAGGCGGTCCAGGTCGGCACCCGTGTCGACGTCGTGCCAGGGCTCGAGCAGGGAGACCGGGAGGTCGAGCCGTTCGGCGGCTTCGATCGTCCGCTGCGTCACGCGGGCCGAGCTCCAGGGGATGCCGGCAAAGAGGCGGGGGGTATGCCTGCGCATCCCGATCAGGTAGTAGCCGCCGTCGTTGCACGGACCGATGACGACGTCGGCCTCATCGAGTCTCTGGAACGCCTCCCTGATATACCGGCCGGGAAGGGTCGGGCTGTCGCTGTCGCAGAGCACGGCCGCTGTCGCCCCCCGGGAAAAGAGCGTTTCTGAAACGGCGGCCAGGCGTTCACCCAGGTCTCCGTTGGTCTGGGGGACGGTGGAGAACTCCGGGGGAACGATCCCGGAAAAGAATTCGCCCGCACCGGAAGGGGTGTAGGCCACGAACGGACGGATGCCGTCGATGCGGGCGAGCCGGTCGATCGAGTCCTGCAGGAACCCGGCGTACAGCCGCGCTGCCGCAAAAGGCGTGAGCGGCGGGACGAGCCGCGTCTTCACCTGCCCGGGAACCGGCATCCGGGCCATGATGGCAGCCGCCTGCATCACGCTTTCCGGCCCACGAACCGGCCCCTTCCGACCTTCCCCTCGTCGGCGGCGTCCACCCAGAGGCCGATGCCGTGCTCCATCTCCCGGAAAGCGTCCGTCCCGAAGCGTTCGACGATCCGGTCCTTCAGGTCGCCGGTGAGGGCATTTCGGTAACGGTGCATGTGCGACGCAAAGTCCTCGCTGAGGTCTTCGCATTCCGTCACGGCAAACCCGTGCCGCCGGAGCAGTCTCTCGTACCCCGCGAGGGTCTCCATGTACGGGAAGAGCATGAAGGCGTTGAGGCTGCGCCGTTCGTCATCGCGCATGGGCCCGGCCTGTATCCAGTCGGTGAAGGCGATCGTGCCGCCGGGGACTGCCACGCGGCGGCACTCGCGGATCAGCCGGTCCTTGTCGGTGACGTAGCACCAGGAGTCCTGCCCCCAGACGACATCAAAGGTCTCCGACGTAAAGGGTATATCGAGGGCGTTCCCGAGCCGGAAGGCGACGCGGTCGCCGAGACCGGCGTTCTTCGTGCGTAAAACCGCCTCGCTCACCATCCGCCCCGTTGCATCAAGGCCGGTCACCGTCGCGCCGTAGGTGCGTGCCAGGTGCCGGGCCGGTCCTCCGAGACCGGAGAGGACGTCCAGCACCCGCGTGCCGGCATGCACCCCCGCCCTCCTCGCAAGGAGATCGGTCTCTTCTCCGCCGCCGACATGGATCTGCTCGCCCATCAGCATCTCCCAGATGATGCCGACCGCTCCCTCGTAGGCGGCCGTGACGTCGGCGATGGTGATATCGAGCAACTTCACCTCCCGGACACCGCTCGCCAGCACTTCGGGTCGGGCCCACAGAGGTCGCCGGTCTCGTAGTATGCCATCGCCCGGCATCCCCAGCAGACGGCGCTCTGGTCGCACCGGGTGCAGGGGGAAGCGTTCGGGCCCGGCTCCCTCATCCCGAAGAAGAGCAGTTCGCCACGGTGGTCTTCAACGATCTTATAGAGCGGCTGGTCCCTGATGTTCCCAAACCCCTTCCTGATGACCGAACAGGGCGTCACGTCGCCGTCCACCGTGACGCAGACCATGCTCCCGCAGTAGAACTTGTTGACGTCCATCGTCCCGAACGAGTGGGACGAGTCCGGGTAGCAGATCGCGTCCCGTGCCCGGCAGGCGTCCCGGACCTCCCCGGGCGTCGGCGCCCACTCCGGGTGGCGGCATGCCCGGCCGACCGTGCACATCTGCGTCAGGCAGATCGCCGTCCCGACCTCCTCGGAGAAGTACCGCATCGTCTGCGTAAGGTCGTCCCCGGCGAGCGGCCGCGTGAACGTGATGCAGTTGACGAGTTCGTCCGCGGGTTTGCCGCAGTCGATAAGGTTCTCGATGCCGCGGAGGATAGCCCGGATCTTCTCCCCCGCGTCCCCGTCATGGAGCAGGGCGTAGATGGCCGGATCGAGGGTGTCCAGGTGCACGGAGATGAAGCCGCCTGCCGTTGCATCGACAGCACGCCCGGCAACCTCCGGGTCGGCGAGCGGAATGCCGCTCGACCAGATGTTGTTGACAAACCCGAGGTCGCGGGCGTGGAGTGCGAGATTGTACCAATCCTCGCGGACCAGCGGGTCGCCCCCCAGCCAGTCGACGGCTTTCACGTCCATCGCTGCCGCCGAGGCGAGGACGGCGGTGATGTCGCCGGTGGAGAGCCCGGTGGTCCGGGAAGCATCGGCCGGAGCGTAGCAGTAGCGGCAGCCCTGCGGGCAGGCGAGGGTCGACTCGATCTGCAGGGAGTAAACCCGCCCTTCTTCGAAATATCGCATCGCCTCGCCCGTAGCGGGATGAAGGCAGCCGCGGGTGATGGCTGTATCGGCCGTATCGACATTCTGTCCTCCCGCATCCATGGCAACGCTATTGCAGAACACACCCAACCATGAGCATCATGATATAAGTGGGTGACGGCTACAGGGCGTCGCGTATGCTCTCGATCATCACGCCGGTGCTCAACGAAGAGGGGAACATTCCCGGGTTTCTGGCCCATGTCGGGAGTCTCCCGGGCCCGCTCGAGCTGATCGTCGTCGACGGCGGGAGCACGGACGGTACGTGCCGGGCACTCGAAGCGGCGGCGGGATCGTTCCCCCATAGAATCGTCGTGGTCTCCTCCCCGCGAGGACGGGGCGTCCAGATGAACGCCGGAGCCCGGCACGCCGCGGGGACCGCCGTGCTCTTCCTCCACGTCGACTGCAGGATACCCACGGACGCTCCGGACGTGATCGGCCGGGCGCTGGAGCAGGACGGGGTGATCGGCGGGGGGTTTTTCCACACGTTCGCGAACCGCGACCCCCTGCTCTGCCTGACGGACTGGTTCGGGAACCTGCTGGCGGCACGGACGCAGACCTTCTTCGGGGACTTCGGGATCTTCGTAGACAAAGAGGCGTTCTTTGCGATCGGCGGCTACGAACCGCTTCCCTACCTGGAGGACGTGGAGTTCTCCCGGGCGGCACGCCGGCACGGGAGGCTTGTCCAGGTCGGCCGTCCTATCATCGTATCGCCGCGGCGGTATCTCCTGAAGGGGAAGTACCGGCTGACCGCCGTCTACATCCTGGTGATGCTCCTCAATCTGGCCGGCATCAGGCCGAAACGCTTCATCCGCTATGTCGTCGATATGTAAGGGCCGGCCTGTGCTCACGCCTCTCTCTTCAGCATGACCGGCTCGCGTTCGTCCGCCCACCGCCCGAGGAACGACTGGAGGTAGACGCCGAAGAAGGCGCAGAAGAGGCCCCCGATGGTGGCGAAGATGATGTACATCACCCCGACATCGGTCGTTATGGGGAACCCGGAGATGTCGCTGATCGTCGAGAGGATGTAGGTGCTTGCTCCGTAGGCGATGGCCCCGATCGCCAGCACGAAGAACGGCAAAGCGACCACCCGCTGGATCGTCTCTCGCTCGTTTAAGAAGACGTCGATGATCTTTCCTACCGACGCCACGAGGCCGGCGGCGGTGAACCATGCGATCGAGCCGTAGATGAACGCGAGTATCTGGAAGAAGATGCCGGCGGAAGTATAGTAGTCGAGGAGGCTTATGAGCCCGAGGATGACCCCGACGATACCGAGCAGTATTGCAGCGATATAGGAGACGAAGGTGAACCTGCCGCCGTGGAGCGACGTCTTCAGCGAGGTGATCAGGTAGCCGAAGATCTCGTCTATGCCCACACCCTTGAAGAGCAGGTAGGTGCCGATGACACCGACGACGACGATGGTCGCCCCTTCGGGGTATCCGAGCAGGTAGCCCACGGCATAGAGGAGCATGGCGAGGCCGAGCGGAACGAGCACGATCTTTGAGACCTTCGGGTCGTCGAGGAGGCGTCTCAGGATATAATACGTCCCCTCGAGGTTCGGCATCTGGTTGACCACGACCCTCCGCACGCTGCTGACCGGCACCCGGGACTGGATGATCGGCATGACGTACTCGTCCTCGGCACCGTCGGTCACCACGATGCAGGAAGTGGAGTCCGTCACGGAGAGGATCGTATCGAGGCTGGACGCCACCCGCCGATCGCCCTCGAGCAGGTTCATATGGTTGCCGCAGATGACGGCGACGGCAACCTCTTCCCCCCGCCCGGTAAGTTCGTCGTAGAGTTTGATCGTCTCGAAGATCGCGTTGACGTCGGAATCCTCGGGGTCGATCAGGGCAAGAGAAGTCGCTGCATGGAGGCATGCCTCTCTGCCCACGATGGGACCATCGATCCGGGCTTTGAACCCGAGATCATCATCGCGATCGACACAGAGGACGAGCGTCCGCTCTTTTGCCATGCAATAGAACATCGCCCCGAATCTATTAAATAATTTGCAGAGGCGGGTAAAAAAGTATTAAATGAGTTTTGCGCGCTGAAGCAGGAGCAGGTCGTCGGTCGTGATCTTCTCACCGTCACGGAACTGCTGGAAAACGCGTTCCGCCTCTTTCCGGACGGCTTTCTGCTCTTTGGTGACTTTGGTCTTCCTGGTCTTCTTCCGAAGGCCCGAGATCACCTTATCGTAGTCACGGAGCTCCTTCTGGCAGGAGATGAACTGCTTGTGCTCCTCGTCCGCAGCCTCCTGGGCCTCAACGAACTGCTGGTGGGCGTGGTCGGCTTCTTCGCGGGACTTGTCGGCCTTGCGGTATGACTCCACCATCAGGTCGTGGTGCTGCTGCGCAGCCTCGGCCTTCTCGGTGACCTCCTTGTGGATCTCTGAGGCCAGTCTGCGGAACTCACGGGCATCGGTGAGTTTCGTCCGCATCTCCTTGTTCTGCTCGAGTTCGGCTTCCTGGTCCTTCGCCGTCGCTTTGAGGTGCTTGATCTTCTCGATCAGTTCACGCTCTTTGTCGGTGCTGTAGACCTCGGTCTGCTGCTTGAACTCCAGGTGCTCGATCTGCTTCTGCAGTTCCTTGATGCCCCGGTTCTGGAGGTTGCCGTGCTCTTTCTTGAAGGACTCAATCTCCTCAAAGAGCGCGTTGGCCTTGTCGTTGTACTCGTTCCTCTGGTCTTTCAGCGCCTGGACTTCCTCGTTGATCTTATCCCGCTGCTCCTTGTGCTGCTGCGCCTCCTCGACGAATTCGCGGGTCTGCGTGTTTAAGGTGTTGCGCTCGCGGGCGTTTTTGCTGGCAAGTGCGTTCAACTCGTTGCGCCGGTCTTTGTGCTGTTCAGACTCCGCAAGGACTTTTTTTCTTTTCTCAATCAGATCGTTCAGCATTCTCTACCAATCCTCGACATTCGGTACCTGTCTCATATCCCCGCCAGCAGAAGGCCGCTCCCATGCGCCGCAGGGAGATGCCGGAGGCTTATGGAGCGGCTACACCACAAGAAAAGACGTCTTCCGGACTCGTGCTCGAGACCGTCGTTCACCTGTCTGCTCATGTGTTCAACCCCGGTACTTGGCAACCGCAGACCCACAAGATCTGCGCCCTGCACAATACGCCCCGTGCTGGAGGGATTATACAAGAACGTCTATATTTTAAACGTCATCTGTACTATTAAGTATTTCGTAGGGGGGCCGGAAGGCGCGTCGCCGCCAACCGATTCCGGCCAAAGAGGTGGGGATAGAGGGTATGGAGTTTTAGAGGAAGTCGATGACGGATCCACCGCTCCTCTCGTCCCTTGCCATGCGCCTGCTGGGCTGTGCACTGGACCGCTGCGTTGTCGGTTCGTAGGCACGGTGGCTTCCGAGGATCTGTGCGCTTTTCACACCGGTCATGACCGCCATGACCCGGACTCTTCCTTCGTAATCGCTGTTCACCCTCGCTCCCCAGATGACGTCCGCGTGGGAGTCGAGTTCGTAGGTCAGGGAACTTGCAATCTCTTCGGCGTCCTGGAGGGTCAGGTCGTTGCCGCCCGTGATGTGGATGAGGCTCCCTGTTGCTCCGCGGTAGTCGATGTCGAGCAAGGGGTGGTTCAAGCACTCGTGGACAACGCTCTCGGCCTTGTTCTGCTGCTTGCTCTCGCCGACGAGCATCACGGCGACGCCTCCTTTGCTCATGATGGCACGCACGTCTGCGTAGTCGATGTTGATGAGGGAAGGCTCCGTGATCGTCTCGCTGATGCCCTTGACGGTCTCCGCGATGAGCTGGTCCATGACCGAGAACGCCTGGCCGAGCGGGAGGTTCGGCACGTATTTGATGAGGCGGTTGTTGTCGAGCACGATCACCGAGTCGGCAGCGGCCGAGAGTTGTTCAAGCCCTTCTTCCGCACGGAGAAGCCGGGCCTTCTCGACCTGGAAGGGATAACTGACCATCCCGACGACGATCGCGCCCTGCTCCTTGGCTATCTGCGCGACAACGGGGGCTGTTCCCGTACCGGTACCTCCACCCATACCGGCGGTGATGAAGACCAGGTCCGCGTCGCAGAGGAGGGTCTCCAGGGTCGGCCGGGCCATCTCGGCCGCACGCCTGCCGACGTCCGGAAACCCGCCGGCACCAAGGCCCTTGGTGAGCGACTTGCCGACAAGCACCCTCTTGTCGGCCTGGATCATGTCCAGGTGCTGCTTGTCCGTGTTGACCGCAATCGTCTCTGCGCCGCTGACCTGCATGTGGTACAGCCGGTTGACGGTGTTGTTGCCCGCACCGCCGCATCCTACGATGACGATGCGTGGCTGGCCGAGGATGTCGTCTGCGTCCTCTGCTGAGTCTGTCTTCAAATACTTTTCGCGTTCCGCGTGTTTTAACGCCTCGTTGATGATCGTCTGCATTAAATACCTCCTAAACGTTGAATGAAACCTGGTCGGCCTCGCGTAGAACACGGTTTCCATGCCTCTCAAGAAGCGCTCTGACTGAGTACCGCACAGCCTCCGATACTGTGGGGAACTCGCCAGCCTCCACCAGCTTCTCGAGCATCTCAACCTGCTGCCGGGGCAATCTGATTGTGATCCGATCCATCATTTCAATCACTCATATCTGACATTTAGCAGCCAATTGTCTGCCATTTGTCAGACAAACGTAATCTTTTCGTCTGACTGCATCAGATAAGCCATAATAATAATTGTATTATATAAATATTTTTCGAAACAGGTCTATGTCTGACATAACGGTTTTATGGATAGCGGCCGACAACGTATCCTCAAAGAGTTGCCACGAATATGAGAGATAATCTCCCCGAAAGGGCGGAACATGGCGGCCGGGTGCGCTGGCACCGCACCCGGGAGAAGGGCGAACTGCTTGATTTCAGCGCGAACGTGAATCCGTATCCTCCGGCAATCCCCTGGTGTCCGGACCCCTCAGCGCTGAAAGATTACCCGGACGACCGGTATGAAGCCCTTAAAGAAACAATAGGCCGAACATTCGGGCGCGATGCGGCAGAGGTCGCCGTCGGCAACGGATCCGTCGAACTGATCCGCGCGTTCTGCTATACCCTGCTTGGGCCCGGCGATACTGCCTGTATCGCCGCGCCCACGTTTGCCGAGTACGAGATGGCGGTCCGGCTTGCCGGCGCCCGGTGCACCGCCGATGAGAGCGGGGCTGCCGTTCGGTTCCTCTGCAACCCGAACAACCCCACCGGGAAGCTCCACTCCCGCCCGGAGATCCTCCGGCTGCTTGGTGAGGCCGCCGGGCAGGGAGCGTACCTCTTCCTCGACGAGGCGTTCATCGAACTCTCCGACCCGGCCCAGAGCGTCGCCGACGTCTCGGACGAGAACCTCTTCGTCCTGCGCTCCCTCACAAAGAGCTTCGCCGTGCCGGGCATCAGGTTCGGCTACGCCTTCGGCACGCCCGAACTCATCGAGAAGGTGGAGACGGTGCGCCTCCCCTGGACCGTGAACACGTTCGCCGAGTCCTTCGCGATCGAGGCCTTCCGGCACTACGACCTGCTCGAGGAATCGCGGCAGCGGATTGCCCGGGAGCGGACCTGGCTCTGCAGCCGCCTGGATGGTCTTGGACTCGATTATGAGCCTCCGTCCGCAAACTACATCCTTATCGAAGTCCCGGTGGAGTCGGAAGTGCTCGTTGAGCGGCTCCTCTCCCGCGGCGTCCTGGTCCGGGACTGCCGGTCGTTCGGGCTTCCCCGCCATATCCGCGTGGCCGTCCGGACCCGGGAGGAGAACAGGCAACTCATCGAGGCGCTCGAAGCATGCTTGCCCTGATCATGGCCGGGGGAGAGGGTACCCGCCTCCGGATGGGCGAAAAGCCCCTGGTCACCATCTGCGGACGGCCGATGCTCTCCTACGTCATCAATGCCTTCGCGTCTGCCGGGCACGAGGTGGTCGTGGTCGCCTCCCACAAAACACCGTTCACCAAAAACTGGTGCCGGGCGCAGGGCGTCGTCCTGTACGAAGCGGAAGGGCTCGGCTATGTCGAGGATATCAACGCCGCTGCGGCAGACCTGGAGGAAGCGGGAACGCCCTTCTTCACCTGCGTATCCGACCTCCCCTGCCTTGCACCCGATATCATCACCGGCATCGAGGACGCCTGGCGCCGGGCGGGAGCGCCGGCATGTTCGACGTGGGTGCCTCGCGACCTCTGCGAGGAGCACGGTTGCCGCACACAGTACACGGAAGAGATCGATGGCACGCCGGCCTGCCCCGCCGGGATCAACATCCTGACAGCGGGCGGTTCCGACGAACCCCAGGAGGAACTGCGACTCCTCCTGCACGACAGACGGCTCGTCTTCAACATCAACACGCGCGAGGAACTGGCGCTGGTGCAGGGGTATCTCTGCCGGAAGCTGGGGGAGTAGGGCGGGGGCGGAACCCGTGCGCGTCCCCCTCATCCGGGAGCGTAGCGTCACAGGCCGGCGGCAGGGGCGGTGTTCTGGGGGACATGCACGCGGGGAAACTGTATTATCGAACTATCACCCACTCTTGTATATGGATTCCTGCCGGGAAATCGAACTAGAGGGCCATATCATCGATTCAGGCGTCATGACCCTGGTGTTTGACAGAGTCATGGATATGGGGGGAGAATTCGAGATCCTCACGTTCAACGTCGGAAGACTGAAGACGGACACGAGTTACGCACGGCTGCGCGTGACGGCGCCCAGCGATCACCAGCTTGACGCCATCCTCTCTGAGCTGCATCGGCTCGGCGCGCGGGCCCCCGAGATCGACGACGTCACCCTCGTACCGGCAGAGGGCGACCGGATCCTCCCGAAGGGGTTCTACTCGACCACCAACCACCCGACCTTCGTGAAATACCGGGACGAGTGGCTGCCCGTCGAGCGCATCGAGATGGACTGCCACATCGTGGTCGAAGAGAAGGAAAAACGGGCGATCTGCACCCCGATCTCAAAGATCAAGGCTGGCGATGCAGTCGTCGTCAGCGAGGCCGGCGTCCGGGTGGTCTACCCCGAGCGGCCGCGAAAGGTCAGCACGTTTGAGTTCATGCACGGAACCGTCTCGTCTGAGCGGCCGAGCGAGGCGATCATCGCAAAGATTGCCCGCGAGATCCTGAAGTCGAAGCAGAAAGGCGAGAAGATCGCGCTCGTCGGCGGCCCCGCCATCGTCCATACCGGAGCGGCCGACGCTCTTGCGCGGATGATCCGTGCGGGCTGTATCGACGTGCTCTTTGCGGGGAACGCGCTCGCCACCCACGATATCGAGTCCAACCTCTACGGCACGTCGCTCGGGATGGACGTCAAGACGGGCACGCTCGTCACCGGCGGGCACAAGCACCACATCCGCGCCATCAGCGAGATCATGCGGGCGGGCTCCATCAAGAACGCGGTCGACCAGGGGATTGTCACCGGCGGGATCATGTACGAGTGCGTGAAGAAGGGCATCCCGTTCGTGCTCGCCGGCTCCATCCGCGACGACGGACCGCTCCCCGACACGATCACGGACGTCGTCGAGGCACAGGAAGTCATGCGCCGGCATATCCACGATCTCGGGATGGTGGTGATGGTGGGAACGCTTCTGCACTCGATCGCCGTCGGAAATTGCCTTCCGTCATACGTCAAGACCGTCTGCGTCGACATCAACCCCGCATCGGTGACGAAACTGATGGACCGGGGAACGACGCAGGCGATCGGCGTCGTGAGCGATGCGGGGACGTTCCTCCCGCTGCTCTGCGAGCAGCTGGAGGAGCAGAGGGAGTGCTAGCGGGTAAGCGGCATACAGAACGGCTCTTCCTGGTCCAGCACGAACTCCCACTCTTCTTTGCACCCGCATTCCGTTTCCATAAGGGCGCGCAGGAGCCCGACATCCCCGGTCAGTGAGTAGTCGATGATCCCCTTCACGATCGGGCCGTCGCAGGCACCGCAGTTGTGCGGCCCCCGCATCTGCCCGCCGCCGACGGGGTCGCAGAGAATATGCACCGGCGATCCGATCAGCACGTCAAGGACGCTCCAGAGGTACGGCGGCCGGTACGCGTGCTGTTTCCAGAGGTGTTCGACCTCGGTCCTGCTCTGGACGGTGCAGAGGTTCATGGAGATGCTGTCGGCAACGGAGGCAATATCCCTGATGGAGCGTATCATATCGTCGCGCGACTCGCGTTCGGTCAGGAACGGCGGTTTCATCAGGAGGTAGGCCTTCATATCCGCGCCGGCGGCGTGCGCAACCTCTGTGGCGCGGAGGAAGTCGGCGTACGAGAACCCCTTGTCGATGCTCCTCTCCCGGATGGTGTCGTTCGTGGTCTCGAGGCCCACGGCAACGGAGAGCGGTCTTGCCCAGGCGCCGGTGTCGATCCCCTCCAGAAACTCCAAAAGCGCCTCCGCCTCGACATACTCGGGCCGGGTCTCGGCGATCACGGCCTTGCCCCGGAACGCCTCCGCGACTGCGCGCCGGACGTCGGGGGGGACCTCGTCGGGATCGAAGAAGCTCCCCGAGGTGAAGATCTTGAGCACCTGGTAGTCATCGTCGGAGAAGTTCTCTTTCACCCAGTGGACCTGGCGGATCAGCCGTTTTGCGAGTTCGTCCCGGGGGAGGTCCGGATAACGCTCGTGCCGGTAGCCGCACATCCGGCACCGGTTCCAGGAGCAGCCGCCGCTCCGAAAAATAACCGTCAACGTGTCGACGATTCGCCCTTCATAGCGGTCTTTCCCTCGCCAGGACGCCAGCGGCTTCTCAATCGATTTGGATAGCATTATACCTCTTATTCGTTGATGTACTGGTATGAAAAGGATCGCATGGCTGACGATCATTGCCGCGATGATGCTCGTCGGCACGGCATCGGCCGCATACATTTCATTCAGTGCTCCACAGACGGTGTACGTCGGCGATACACTCGAAATTACCGGTACCACGATCGTGGGGGGGCTTCCCAAACCGTCGCTCGATCCGGGGTTCAGCACGGAGATTATCTTATATGCTCTCAAGCCCGGGAAGAGCGAAGTAGGGAGGAAGACGATTGTCGTGCAGCAGAACGGTGAGTTCTCGACGACGTTCGATACCAACGGGCTTAAAGCAGGAGACTACTCGATCGAGCTCATCGATCCCACCCAGACCACCTTCGGCAGCAGCTCGAAGGTCCAACAGATCACCACCCTGGTCGACCGGTCCGGGACCCTCACGATAACCTCTCCGAGCAACCAGGACTTCGACGGCACCCTCGATATCCGGGGTGCGATCGCGGATCTTGGTGATGCGGGTGTCCAGATCGAGGTCGAGCACGACGGTGCCGTCGTCTACGGGCCGAAGTACGCCGCGACCGGCAAGGACGGGGCGTTCTCCGTGGAAGTGCCCATCTCCGCCGGGGGCGCCTACGAGATCACCTTCTCCGACACGAAAGGCTACATCGGCAACGCCCTATTCGTGGTAGTGGGCACCCCGGGTCCCACGGCGACGCCGGCGATGATATCCGCGAGTTCTCCCGCCACCCGGTCCGCCCCGGCGTATTTCGAGGTCGATACCAAAACCGGCACGGTGACGATTGCCACCTCGGCCGGGATCGACTGGGTGGTCGAGTACATCGATGAGGACGGCAACCACCGTAAGGTCAACGAGAAAGGCATGCTCGAGCCCGAGACCGTGGAGGTTGCGGCACGGGGAGGCCCGGTCTACGTCAAGGTCTACCCCATGAGTTACAACGACAGCGGCACAGTGCAGGTCTCGGCCTCGAACGCCGACTCGGTCAGGGTGAGCCAGACCGCGCCGGGCCTCTTCGGGGACGCGACCCCCACCCCTGCCCAGGCGGCACCGATCCCGGCGGCCCTGGCACTCCTTGCTGTTCTCGCCGTCATCCTCGTTCGTCGGGGATGAACAACCTTTTTTTCGTCCGGCGACCAATAGGTTAAGTCGAGCCGGGATAGTCTAGTCCGGGAAGGCGGTGGCCTTGAAAGCCACTGGTGCCTGGCACCTCGGGAGTTCAAATCTCCCTCCCGGCGTCCATTTTGCATACCTGATCCGCAGCGAAGCGCATAGCGCTTTTCTTTCGGCTCCGTCCATGCAGACCTCGGCCTGCATCCGGCCGTGGATACCATCACGGCGAAAGGAGTCTGCACGGAACCTCTATCTCGAGAATGATTGTGCTCGATTCCGGCTGCCGCCTTACTCCTCCCGGATCCAGCCCTCCCGCACCCATCGCTCGTACTCGTCCGGCCGCCAGTCCCGGTTCGCCCGCACGATTTCGGCAAAATGCTTCCGGTTCTCCGCCATCCGGGCCTCCTGGTCGGGATAGCGCGGCCGATCCCTGACGGCGAGGACGAGCCGGTGCCCGAGGTCCCGTGCCGCCGGTTCCGCCCGGTCGAGCGCCTCCGGGTCGTCCCTGAGCGCGACGCTCATCCCCCCGACCGCCGTCACCCCGAGATAGGTGAGCGCGTGGTTCAGGTAGCCCACGACCGCGTCGCCTCCCGAGACCTGCGTGGTCGCGACGCTGCAGCCGTATTTCCCGGCGAACTTCTGGTAACGCATAGCGTCCGCCAGCCGGTCGATGAAGACCTTCATCTGCCCGCTGACGTTGTCGACGTAGACCGGCGAGGCGAACACCAGCCCGTCGGCATCCAGCATCCGGTCGTACGCGGCGGGGAAATCGTCGCCAAAGACGCACGTCCCGTCCAGGCTGCAACTCTCGCAGCCGGTGCAGGCGACGATCTGCAGGTCGGCGCGGTCGATGAGATCGATCTCGGCACCGGCCTCTTTTGCCCCGGCAAGCACGAAGGTTACAAGTTTTCTCGTCTTGCTCTGCATTCCTCGCGGACTTCCCGCAACTGCGGTTATCTTCACGATTCCGTCACTTCCTGGAGGAAGCGTTGGCTCCGGTGCGGGAAAAATGTGCGGAACGGGGGGGCTATCCACGAGGCGGTGCGTGGACATACGGGAGATGGTTGGTGATTAGCATATCCATACACGGATTTCCGTTGGCTATCGCCACTGGGGGAGGGGCTGACGGGGAGGGGGGATGCTCCCCCCTCCCCTGTCTCAACTCCTAAGCTGATGTCTACAACCCCCACCCGGCCTTCGGCCTCCTCGAACGCACCTTCGGTGCTCATGCTCCGGCCCCGTGGCCCGTCGCACCCCTCCCCAGGGGGCGGGGGCAGTGCATGGCGATATCCCCCACGGTCCACTGTACGGGACTTTTCACGAACCCGAACGGTTCTGTCGATCGCCTACATAGGCGCCACCTGCGGCACAAGAGAACCTGGGGGAAGGCCGTGGAAATTTCCCCGGCAGATCCCGGCAGGATTTCCAAAAAAAGGTTAAAGAATCTTCTCCCCCGCCTTCGGGCCGGGAGAGCACTCGTAGACCTCGCGGATCTTCATGACGAGGAGATTCTTCGCCGCCGCCTTTGCCATCTTCGACCGGACGGTGAACTGCATCTTCTCAAACTCCGGGCCGCTGGACAGAACCTCGACGTCGCCCTTGACCTGGAAGCAGCCCTTCGTCTCGGGCCCCCAGACGTAGATGGAGACCTTCGGGTTCTCCTGCACGTTTGCGAGCGTCTTCTGCATGAAGTTGTCCGCGATCCAGATCGTCTCGTCGTCGACGAGTTCCACAAACCCGATCGGCACCACGTTCGGCCAGCCGTCCTTCGAGGCTGTGGCGACCGGGAAGGCCTTCATCGTCCGTAAGGCCGCCTTCATCTCTTCAGTAAGTGCAACCATCAGTCTTCACCGGTATATTCTCTTTATTGCAGGCTTAAAAAAGGTCCTGTAGAAAAAATAACGGGTGTGAGTGATGCGCCCGGGGTTTGCAAGCCGGCAGGGTGCCGGACCGGGCTTGTGCCATGGACAGCCGCACCGTTCACGGCTCGAAGTCCATCACGACGGCAGAGTGGTCGCTCAACCCCTGCCCCCGCAGGTCGTGCAGGTACCAGCACGCCGTCGGGTTGAGGCGCGTAGACGCGAAGATGTGGTCGTAGCGCTTGCACTTCGGGACATCCTCGGGCCCGCGGTCGGGGCACCAGCTGTACTCCCTCGCCTGGTAGCCGTGGAGTCTGCGGAAGACGTCAGGGAGGTCATACTCCGCAAGGCCGGGGAGGACGTTCATCTCGGCGTTGTACCACCACCTTCTCGGGCGGCCGAGGTACTCGTCGCTCTCAGAGATCGGGATATTGTAGGCCTCGTTCGGGAGAACGTCGCGGTAGAAGGGAACGATGGTCCCGTCAGCGAGTTCGGCATCCGGTATATGGAGGTCCCCGCAGAAGATCCGCGGCCGTGCCGATCTGACGGCGAGGTGCCGGTAGATCCCGACCAGCGTCTCGGCCTTGACGATCTCGTTCCTCCTGTTGCCGATCGCCGTCGGCACGTGGGCGTTGTGGATCTCGAACTCGCCCGCCGGTGCGCTGACGACGGCCGAGACCACCCGCTGCTTCCACGGGATATCGAAATCGAGAGGATTTAAGGGTGTGAGGGGATACCTGCTCGCGATCAGGCATCCGCAATTCTTCGCTTCGCCGGGAGGAGAGCACTGTTCCGAGAGCCGGGAAACACTGTAAGCGAACTGGAACGGGTCGTTCGCGCCCCGTGCGCGAAGATCGTTCAACCGCTCGGCCATGTAGGCCACCCGCGCTATCTCCACCAGCGCAAGGCTGTCAACTGAGTAGAGCAGTCCGAAGTTCTCCAGTTCTTCCCGGAAGAGCGGCAGAGACCGGTCCGTCACCTCCTGGAAGGCGACGATATCCGGCGAGTGCTGGCAGACTGCTTCGACTTTCTTTTCCACGCTCTTGAGACCGGAGCGGAAGAGATCCACGTTCCATGAAATAAGCCGCATATGCCTGATACATCCCATGTTGGCGTTACTAATTCATTAACGCATCGAGTTACGGGCGATCCGGGGCGTTGCAGCCGCGTCACCCGCTCCGCCGCTCCGGCCCGATCCCCTGCTCGGCGCAGTGCCGGTCGATAGCGTCGAGGAACCTCCTGCCGTAACGCTGCAGTTTTCCCTCGCTGACGCCGTATATCCGCAGAAGCGCAACGCCAGTGGCCGGGTAGAACGTTGCCATCTCCTTGAGGCTTCGGTCGTGGAAGACGACGAACGGCGGCACGCGATCGAGGTCGGCAACGACTTTTCTGAGCCGGCGGAGCCGGAGGAAGAGGGCTTCGTCGTAGTCGTCTGCGGGTTCCGATGCCACGACACCTTCCGGACGCGGCTCTGTGAGCGGCACCACGAGAGCGCCCGCGAGCACCTCCCGGCTCCGGCCGTTTGACACGAGGACGGGGTACCGGCCGCCGGTCGACGCGATGAACCCCTTCCCGACCATCTCCTGGATGAAGAGCAGCCACTGGTCGCGGGTGTATCCGAAGCCGTGGGCAGCAAGCCGGCCGTGCCCGTTCTCGCGGACTCTCGCGCTTGTTGAGCCGGCCAGCACGTCGGCGACATACGACGCGCCGAACCGCTCCCCTGTCTCGCGGATGCAGGCGATGACCGCCGACGCGGCCTCTGTCCCGTCGAAGACCTTCACCGGCGTCTCGCAGCGGTCGCATGCGCCGCACCGCTCATCCGGATAGGCCTCGCCGAAGTAGGCGAGCAGGAACTTCCTCCGGCACCCGGGGGTCTCGCAGTAATCGAGCATCGCGCCGGCTTTGCGGTAGGCGATGTCCTTCTGCGTCGCGTCGGTGCTCTCCTTCTCGATGAGGTAGCGGATCGCACCGTAGTCGCCCCGGGAATAGAAGAGGATGCAGTCGCCCGGCTCCCCGTCCCTCCCCGCCCTGCCGGTCTCCTGGTAGTAGGACTCGATGTCCTTCGGGAGGTCGGTGTGAATGACGAACCGCACGTCGGGTTTGTCGATGCCCATTCCGAAGGCGACGGTGGCGCAGATGATTGCGGCGTCGCCGCGGGAGAAGGCCTCCTGGTGCTCGGTGCGGACGGCGTCGGGGAGACCGGCGTGGTAGGGGAGCGCCGGGAACCCTTTCTTCTGCAACTTCTCCGCGAGGTCCTCCGTCGCCTTCTGGGAGAAGCAGTAGATGATGCCGGCGTCGTTTGGGTGCTCGGCCAGGTAGGCGACGAGCCGCGGGAAGTAGCGGGCTTTCGGCACCACCCGGTAGGTGAGGTTTTTGCGGTTGAAACTCCCGATGAACCGGGCGGGGTTCGAAAGGGCGAGCTGCACCGCGATGTCGTCCTGGACGGCGGGGATGGCGGTCGCGGTCAGGGCGATGATGGGGACTGCGGGGAACCGCTCCTTGAGCACCCGGAGCCGGCGGTATTCGGGGCGGAAGTTATGGCCCCACATGGAGATGCAGTGCGCCTCGTCGATGGCGATGAGCCGGACGTCGGCTTTTGCGATGAGCGAGCGGAAAAACGGCTGCACGGCCCGCTCAGGGGAGACGTAGAGCACACGGATGCGGCCTTCGAGGATCACCCGCTCGATGATCTTCTGCTCCCCGCGCCCGAGCGAACTGTTGATCGTCGCCGCCGGGATGCCGTTTGCCCGGAGACCGTCGACCTGGTCTTTCATCAGGGCAATGAGCGGCGAGACGACGACCGTAAGCCCGCCGAAGACGAGGGCCGGGAGCTGGTAGCAGAGGGATTTGCCGCCCCCGGTCGCCATGACGGCGAGGACGTCGCGCCCGGCGAGCACGGCATCGACGATCGCTTCCTGGTGGGGGAGGAACGACGTATAGCCGAAGTATTTCTCAAGATAATGATATTTTACATCCATTACGCCACGAAATCCGATGTGCTGGTACGGTTGGGCGGGGAGCGGGATAGGGTTTGTTGTTCCGGCCCCACGAGCGAGCAACCGCCGGCATCGGGCACCCGGAGGGCCGTGGGAGCGAAATAGAGTTTCCCCACACCGGCCCCATTGACTCACGGAAAGGTATAATAGCGGGATTATCCCTCCTGCCCCCCGTGAGTTCGTATGAAATGAATCACCTATCTTTTAGCTCTGGTCGCGTTTGCCGCGGCCATTGCCCCTGGGGTTTCCGCCCAGACCGTACTCTTCGCAGACGACATGGATGTGTAGCAGGATCCATGGGTGCAGCCCTATGAGAGTCCCTACGGAACGGCAACTGCACTCACTGCCCGGACCCTGCCTCGCGTTCGGTTGTCCGGGCACGATGGGTGGCTGCCCGGGTTCGGCCCGGCCCGGATCGTCCTCGCGATTCGCACCACCCGGCACCGCACCGATGCGCATATTCCCCTAAGATGCATACAGGTACGCATGAAGAACGTCGATATGACGGTCGAGGGGAATATCCTCACCATACGGATAGATCTCGCAAAGGAGTTCGGTGAGTCCAAGAGCGGGAAGTCGATCACGATCGCCTCCTCCGAGGGCAACGTCTCGGTGCCGGACCACGAGGAGATCAAGATCGGGTTGAACATCTACCGGAAGAAGTAGGCGGCGGTCACGCCCTGGCGCCGGCGCACCGGGGAGAGTCACCGCTCATTTTGCGCGAGCCGTATCATCATCCACGCTCTGCACGTTCACGTGAAACCGCGAAGAAAGCGAAGGTGAGAGAGACGTGTATCACAGGCTGGTATGAAAATCCTCTAGGGGTATGCAAAGTATCAACTAGAACCAATGGATCGGCCATCGCTGTTTTTCATGGTCATCTATGAGCCAACGGCTCATGGCGCGCTCTGTTGAAGTTTTTTTGTTTTCCTCTACGCCAATGAAGTTGGTGCTGGGCCCGGCTTGTCCCTAGAACCGGCCTTTTTCCCACTAGCATGTCCCCATGCAGTGGACCGTGGTGGCTATCGCCACTGGGGTGGGGCTGACGGGGAGGGGGGCATTCCCCCCTCCCCTGTCTCCACCTTATGTAGCGATGTCTGAAAACCCCACCCCGCCCGGCCTTCGGCCTCCTCCCCCGCCCTTGGGGCGGGGGCAGTCATGGCGATTGTGATGGTTCGTTACGCGACTGGCCAGAGGCCGGGAACGTGAGCACCGTGAGGTGCGAAGAACTGGAGCAGGAGGATACTGAAGGTCTTGGACTAGCGACTGGCCGAAGGAGCGGGGTTCGAGGAGACCGAAGGTCTTTGAGAACGCGAAGTTCGTGCGATTGTTGACGTGTTCTTTTCGCGCTTTGCTCCCTTAGTGCTCCTACACCCGTCGTTCCGCTGTGTGTACCCCGTATCTGACGGTGCTCGCGCTCCGGACGTTCCGTCCGTCACACCCGGAAAGACCCAACACCCTTCACATCCGCCCCACGGCGCACCGGAGCGTCCCGCGAACCTCCCGGATGGGACAGCGGTCGCAGAGCGGTGACGTTTTGCAGACGGTCTTTCCCAGACAGACGATCTGGGCGTGGTAGTCGTTGAAGAGGGCCACGTCAGGGTCGAGGTTCTCGGCAAAGAGGCGCTGTGTCCGGTCGTAGGACGCCCCTTCGGGGAGGAGGCCGTAGCGCGAGAATATCCGCCGGGTGTAGGCGTCGACGACGAAGACCGGCTTTTCGCAGGCATACAGCAGGATGGTGTCCGCCGTCTCCTTCCCGAACCCCCGGAGGGCGAGCAGCCGCTCGCGGAGTTCCCTGGTCTCCACGGCCGCCATCGCCGCCGGGTCGGCCCCGAACTCGGCAACGTAGACCCCGGCGAACTCACGGATCCGCTCCGCTTTCTGGTTGTAGTACCGGGAAGGGACGATCCGGCGGGCGATATCGGCGGGATCGGCCGCGGCGAGCAGGTGCGGGTCGAGCATCCCGGCGTCCTCGAGGTTGCGGACGGCCTGCGCCGCGTTTTTCCAGGAGACGTTCTGGGTCAGGATCGCGCCGACCATCGTCTCGAAGGGCGTTTCTGCAGGCCACCAGCCCTGGTGGCCGAACGCCGCGAAGAGGGCGTCGTAGACGAGCGTGAGGTCCTCGGTGAGCGTCGCCGCCATCACCGCCACCAGGGCTTCGCGGCGATCGGCATGTGCCAGTCCGTCCCGAACGCCCGGTCGGTCACCCGGATCCCGGGCGGGGCCTGCCGGCGCTTGAACTCCGCCTGCTCGACCCTCCGGAGGACGTCCCGCACCGTCTCCCCCGGATACCCGGCGGCGATGATCTCGCCCGGGGACTCGAAGCAGTCGATGTGGCGGTGAAGGATCGCGTCGAGGAGGTCGTAGGGGGGAAGGCTCTCCTGGTCGGTCTGGCCGGGCCGGAGCTCCGCCGAGGGCGGCTTGTTGAGCACCCGCTCGGGGATGACAGGTCCCTTCGCGTTCAGCCACCGTGCTATCCGGTAGACCATCCCCTTCGGGACGTCGCCGATCACGGATAGCCCCCCTGCCGCATCCCCATACAGCGTGGAGTAGCCGACCGCAACCTCCGACTTGTTCCCGGTCGAGAGGAGCATGGAGCCGAACTTGTTTGCGAGGGCCATCAGAACCGTTGCCCGGATCCTGGCCTGCAGGTTCTCCTCCGTGATGTCGGGGGGGAGCCCGGCGAAGACCCCCGCGAGGGTGCCGTCGAACGCCTCCATCACCGGGGTTATCGGGAGGCAGTATGTCCTTATCCCGAGGTTCGCCGCAAGTTCCCGGGCATCCTCGATGCTTTCGGCGGAGGTGTAGGGGGAGGGGAGGAGCACCCCGAGGACGTTCTCCGGCCCGAGCGCCCGGACAGCGACGGCGGCCACGAGCGAGGAGTCGATCCCGCCGGAGAGGCCGAGGTGGGCGGATCTAAACCCGCATTTGTGGACGTAGTCGCGGGTGCCGAGCACCAGCGCCTGCCAGATCTCGGCCTCAACTCCCCGGTCGTCAGGCGCGACCGCCTGCGGGACGGGGCGGGCGAGATCGACGGTCACGACGTCCTCGGCAAAGGCCGCACCGCGGGCGATGAGGGTCCCGTCTGCGGAGAAGACAGAACTCCGGCCGGCAAAGACCAGGTCGTCGTTCCCGCCGACGAGGTTTACCGAGGCGACCGGGGCCCCGTACTCCTTCGCGACCCCCGAGAGCATCTCCTCGCGCAGGCGCCCTCTGCCGGCGGCAAACGGCGATGCGGAGAGGTTCACGATCACATCCGGCACCGGTCCGCCGCACAGGACCTCCTCACCGATAGCGACCCCGACCGTCCTTTCGCCGATGCGGAGGGGTTCGGGATGTTCGGCCGCCGGCTCGAAGTAGCGGCCTTCGTCGAGCGGGCCGGAGGAGAGCCGGGCCTTCCGGAAGGTCTGTACTACCGCCCCGTCTCGGAGGAGGGCGGCGGCGTTGCAGAGCGGCCGGCCGGTTCCGTCGGGGTTCGGCCCGGCGAAACCGACGAGCACCGGCGGCGCACCGGCGAGTCTTGCGGCCAGGTCTTCCAGGACGGCGATGCTCCGTGCGATAAATCCCGCATCAAGCAGCAGGTCGCGGGGAGGGCATCCGGTCAGGGAGAGTTCCGGAGCGGCGATCAGGTCCGGTTCGTGACGGGCTGCCTCCACGGCGCCTGCCGCTATCCGGTCGGCATTGCCGGCGAGGTCGCCGACAACCGTGTTCACCTGGAGGAGTGAGATCTTCATGGTTGCTCCCGGATTATCCTGATCAATAATGGCGGAACGGATGGCATATGCCTTTTGCATGATCTCGTCTGCGTGGAACGGAGCCGCCGGAGCCGGAGGGCCGGCCGGCCGATCAGATCCATTTTAAAGCCTAAACGCCAAAGCGCCTTGTAGAGAACATGCAGAGAGCGTACCGCGGAATGGTGTTCCCCGCCTGGCTATTCGGAGGGGCGGCTGTGCTCAATAACCGTATCCGGAGGCGAACAGCCTGATCACCGGGCGCCGCCGGTCAGCGCGGGAGGATACCCGGCTCCTCCTGCTCGCGGCATCGGTCCTCATCGCCTTCGCCGCAAACGCCGCCGGGCTTTCTGCCGGCATCACCAGCGTCCTCCCGCACCTGCTGTACCTGCCGATCGTGCTTGCCGCCTACTGGTTCCCCCGCCGCGGCATCGTCTTCTCGATCGCCCTCGCCCTCGGCTACCTGGCGTTGATCCTGCCGTTCGCCGGGAGCGATCTCGGACTGGTCGTCCCGACGCTCGCGCGGGCGGTGGTCTTCGCTGCCATCGGCGCCGTTGTATCGCTCCTCTCCCTCCGGTTGCGGGAGCAGGAGGAGCGCTACCGGGGAGTTTTCGACAACTCCGAGGCGGGAACGTTCATCGTTGCAATGGGAGAGGCCGGCCCGCGCATCGAGGAGGCCAACTACGTGGGCGCCACCCTTCTCGGCTCCACGGAAAAAGACCTGATCGGCAAGCCCGTCGCCGCGTTCCTCGACGACCCCGGTGCCTGGGAAGCGTTCAGGACGGAGATCGACCGGAACGGTGCCGTCTACGAGTATGAGACGGTCCTCCGCCGCGCCGATGGGGCCGCGGTCCGGGTGCTCGCGTCGGGCGGCCGGCTCACCGGCGGCGGGATCGTCCTCACGCTTGTCGACATCACCGCCCGGACGAACGCCGAGGACGCGCTCCGCCGGACAAATGCCAAACTGAACATGCTGGGCAGGCTCACCCGGAACGACCTGATGGCGGCGGTATCCACCCTCCTTGAGCGGATCGCCGCAGGGATGCGGCAGTTCGACGACCCCGCCGTCCGCCGGCACCTGGAGGACCTCTCCCTGGATGCCCGGCTCGTGGAGCGCCGCGCCGAGATCACCCGCGACTACCAGGACCTCGGCCTCCGGCCGCCGGGGTGGCAGCCGCTACAGGCGGTGGTCCGGGAAGCGGCGTCGTGTCTGCTGCTCCCGGGGATATCGGTCCGGCCCTGGGTGGAGCGGGTCGAGGTCTTCGCCGACCCGATGCTCGACCGGGTCTTTGCGAACCTGATCGAGAACGCAGCCCGCCACGGGAAGACAGTTTCAAAGGTCGTCATCACCTACCGGATCCGGGACGACGGGCTCTCGATCTGTGTCGAGGACGACGGTCAGGGTGTTCCCGAAACAGAGAAAGAGAGAATATTTGCATACGGTATCGGCACCGAGAGCGGGCTCGGGCTCTTCCTCGTCCGGGAGATCCTCTCCATCACCGGCATGACGATCCAGGAGACCGGGACGCCTGGTAAGGGGGCGAGGTTCGTGATACACGTGCCTCCGGACGGATACCGGATCATTTGAGGTGAAACCATGTTTGCAAAGGTGCTCATCCCGACAGACCTCTCCGATGCCTCCGCTGCAATGGCGGAGCGGGTCGGTGAGGTCCCGGGCGTCCGTGAGGTCGTCCTCTTCCACGCCCGGACAGCGGCCGGCCCCTCGCCTGCCGAAGACGTGCTCCGCCGGATGCAGGAGCGGGTGCAGCAGCAGGGATACCCCGCCGAGGTGGTGATAGCGGAAGACGACGGGACGCCTGTCCCCGAGAGGATACTCAAAGCCGCCGCCGGGAGGGGTGCGAACCTGATCGCGATGGGGGTCAGGGACCAGGGCCTGCTCCGGAACCTCTTCTCCGGGAACGTTGCGGCCACCGTGCTCCGGGATGCCCGGACCCATGTTCTGATCGTCCCGCAGTCGGGAGACAGCCGGCCGCCGCTCTTTGCACGGGTGCTGGCCCCGACCGATCTCGCGGCACCGTCTCCTGAGGTCCGCGCGGCCCTGGAAGACCCTGTTGGGACCGGGACGGCGGTGCTCCTGCACGTCGTCGAACCCGGACACGCGGAGACGGAGCAGGAGGCCGGTGACCGGCTTGCGTCTCTTCGTGCCGGCCTCTCTCCCACGGGGCGAAACATTGAGGCGCTGGTACGGGCCGGAGACCCGGCGCGCACCATCTGTGCCGTGGCGGACGAGATCGGTGCCTCTGCGGTTGTGATCCCGCGCATCGGAAAACGCGACGCCGCGGGAAGGGCGACGCTCGGGAGCGTTGCGAGCGCCGTCGCGGGGTGTGTAAAGCCGCCGGTGCTGGTGCTGGCGGTCTCGATCCACCTGCAGATCGAGGTCCGGGAACTGCGGAGCGAGGAGTTCGGGCTCGCCGAAGAGATCTGGCTCGACTACCACGAGTTGAAGGCCGACCCGAAGACGGACCGGATATTCGGGGTCTTTGCGGACGGCACCCTCGTCTCCGTTGCCCGGTGCCGGCGGCACCCGGACGGCTACGAGGTGGACGGGGTCTTCACCCCGGTCCGGTTCCGGGGCAGGGGGTATGCCCGGCAGGCGATGGACGCACTCGTCGAGGCGTGCCAGCACGACATCCTGTACATGCACGCGGTCCGGAACCTCGTCGACTTCTACGGGGAGTACGGGTTCATATCGATACCGGAGAGCGATCTTCCGCCGACCATCCGGGAGAGGTTCGCGTTTGCTCTCGGTGAGATGGAAGGAACGAACGTCCAGCCGATGCGGCGTGCCGCGGGCCGGTTCCAGCGATAAGGAGAGAGCGGAACAGTCTTTGCCGTCTTCGACGGCGCGACCGGTTCAGTCGTCGTAGAGGGCCGGAACTTCCGCCTCGTCGTCGATATCGTCCGGATACGGAACATCGACGACGACCGAGCCGTCTTCGAGGATGTCGCCGATCTCGATAGAAACCCCGGCAGGAAACTCTCGCTCCTCTGTTCGACCGTCAGATCGTTTGACGTATGCCCACATGCTATACCTCCACGAATCCATTGGTTCAGCACTCCCGGCGCACCCCCGGGAGCGTGCTCCTACTCAGTATCAGATAGCAGTCAAATAAAGATGTTCCTGTTTAAAAAGCCGAAGGACGCCGGAATATCCGGGATTTCCGGGACGGTGCGGGTAAAAGCGCGCGTCGGGTATGCCTCCTGTGGCACCCCGCCGTTCTGCCGGAGCGCCGGGGCGATGAACAGCCATATATATCGTGACGGCGGTCAGGAATCCATATATGCGCATCGGCATCCTCTCGGACACACATGACAACCTCGAAATGGTGGACGCGGCTGTAGAACAGCTCAACAGGGAGCGGGTGGACCTGGTACTGCATGCGGGAGATTACGTCTCGCCGTTCGTTGTCCCCCGGCTTGCGAACCTGCAGTCACCCATGATCGGCGTTCTCGGGAACAACGACGGCGACCACCGGCTCCTTTCGGCACGGTTCGCCGAGCACGACAGGCTCAGCCTGCGGGGAGCGTTTGCCGCCGTCACTGCGGGCGGCATGACGATCGGGCTGCTGCACGGTGACGACCGTGAACTTCTGCAGGCGCTCATCGGGCGAAAGGCCTTCGATGTCGTGGTTCACGGCCACACCCACCAGTCGGTGGTCCGGGTCCTCGGGTCGACGCTGGTCGTCAACCCCGGGGAGGCCTGCGGTTACCTGTCCGGCCGGCCGACCATTGCCGTGCTGGATACCGTGACCCGGAACGTGGAACTGATCACCCTGTGATTCGGGAAAAAAGGACGGTGCGGGTTATACCGCATCCTCTGGCTCTTCGCCGAGCTCTGTTTCGAGTTCCCAGGCAGGCGTCCCGGCATCCCCGAGATCCGCCCTTAAGGTTGCCTCGGAGACCTCGAGCGTCTCAGGGACATCGAAGTAGAGATAGCCCTTCAGCGACTCGTACCGCTCGAGTGGCTTTTTGTCGAACGACTCACCGAGCGTGGTGAAGGGCGGGGCCTGCAGGGGCGCAAACGTCGACCCCTGGTATTCGAGAACGAATGCGTCCCGTCCGGGTGTCTCGATGGTGTAGAGGTCGGAGTCGCCCTTGTGCCCGAGGTTGGTCGACTTGACGGCAACGAGGAGGAACATGCGCCCTTCGCCCGCTTCGACTTTCGTTGTCGACGCATTGGTGGAGACTTCCTGGTACTCCGTTGCGGTCCGGGTGGACTCCGCAAGCAGCGAGACCATATTCTCGCCTGACGGGTCGTCATACGTGTAGCGGTCCAGGAGCGGGAGCACCTTCTCCGGTGATGCGGCCAGGACCGGCCCTGCGGTAGGTGTCCCGGCGCTCATCACGGACATACGGGTGCCGGGGACCGGCTGCCCCTCCCCGGCCTGCTGGCTAACCGTTTCAAGGCCTTCCGATGCTATGGTCAGGTCCCTGAAGGCCGTCGAAACGGCATCCCCGCTGGTATTCATCGGGTCGAGCAGCGTCTCGCTTGCCGCGGAGTATGCGCCTATCGACCTGATGAACTCGTCCTTGACGGGCTGGCGTTCCAGAGAGACCTGAAGCGGCTGCACCTCGCGTAGCAGCCTGACGGAGAACGCGTGCAGGTCGTCCGCCGCTACGGCGGCGGCGTCCGCATCCTGCTGGTAGAGGGCATGCGCATGCTCCATCGAGAGTCTCATCAGGCGGATGCTGGCGGTGCTGATCAGCCTTATCAGCCGTTCGTCGTCGTAGTTGCCGGTCTCGTCCGGAGGCGCATCAATCGCAGGCACTACCTGATCTGGATCGGGGACACCGGGCCCGGTCGGGACGGGGGCTTCACCGGAAGCATTCCACCCGTCCGGAAGTGCCGGGAATGCGTCGGAAGCGTTCTCCTCGCCCGGAAGTGCCGGGAATGCGTCGGAAGCGTTCTCCGTATCCGGGAGTGCCGGGGTCGCATCGGAGGCGTTCCCTGCATCCGGGGTAACCGTGTCGTCCGGGGGTATGGAGGTGCTGGATGGCTCAGATTCGTTCTCCGCCGTTGAAAGATTGCCGAATGAGAACGGTAACAGTTCTCCAGACTCCAGCGTCATGAGCCCCTGGCCGGAGCCGGCAACAGCCGGTACTGAGAGGAGGAATCCCGCGCAGACGGCAATCCCTAAGAAAATTAGAGCATTCTCACGATGTTTGCTCATGTGCATTTTTCTTTCAATTGCTGAATATAAATATTATTATATTGCCTGTTTTAAAAAAAGGCCTCTCCGGAGAAACCATTTCCTGTACCGACGGCTATCATCCATCTGCGGGTCGGCACATTGGCCCGCATAACTACGCTCCAGGGAGGCCGAAGTCAGGAACGGCCGGCAAAAAAAACCTTTACCGCCTCTCCTGATGCAGCAGGGCCTGCGGGCAGCCTCTTCCTCCTGATTGTGCCGTAAAACCAGAGAATTCCGTCCCAGGGCTCGTCCTGGTCGGGCATTTACCCTATCTCCGGAGATGGAATGCCTTCCTGTGGAAACTTATATGAACTCTCGCAGGTTACCGGCATAGGAGGATGCCTGATGGAGATCGTGAAGATCCCGAGTATGGATAAAGAAGAGTACGATAAACTCATCGCGGAAGGGTTTGTCAGCCGTATTGCATTTCAGGGGGGTAAATACCCGTATATCGCTCCGTTCCTGTACGTTTTCGATGGAAAGTTTCTCTACTTCCTGGCGACCAAGTACGGCAGGAAGAACGACCTCTTCCGGCAGCACCCCTACGTCTCCGTCGAGATCGAGAAGTATTCCGGCGACCTCTCCTGCTACACGTTCGTGACCATGCAGGGGTACCTGGTGCAGCTTGAGGACGCGATCGAGAAGAAGATCATCCGGGAGAAGTTCGTGAGCATGATCAAGGCGCACAACCTCTCGCAGAACATCCTTGCGGCGCTCGGCCACAAGCCCGAAGAGCCGCTCGAAGCGATCGCTTCCGAAGAACGCTCGAACATCTGGAAACTTACCGGCGTGACCGATATCGTTGCCCTGAAAAACCTCTAACCCTTTTTGCCGGGACCCCGGGGCAGGGCCGCCGCCCGTCCCGGGTGCCGGAACCATTATGAGCCGGAAGGGCACGGGACGGCTATGCCCCCTTCCCGACGCCATGCGGCAATCGCCGTTCTTCTCGCCGCACTGCTGGCAGCACCGCCCGCCCTCGCTCACGCTCCCCTCTTTGCCCGGGACGGCTCCTCGCCGGACCCGGCGTTCGTCATCGAGGACCCTGCGAAGTCGTGGGTGATCTACGGCACGCTGCCCGACGGCCCCGCCGCCCGCTACTACCGGTTCCGGATGGAGGAAGGGGAGCGGATATACGCGACGCTCCAGGTCCCGCGTGCGGGCGGGTTCGTGCCCGGGATGGCGCTCTCGGGACCGGGTATCGGGAGTTCGGGCACCATCCCGCCCTATGTCGAGGTCCCGGAGGGCGCCGGCACGATAACGATGCCGGGGAGGCTTCCAGAGCAGCCGGAGTACGAACCGTTCACGCCGTCGAAACTCTACAGACTTGCCCGGATCGATATGCCGGCACCGGCGGCCGGCGATTACACCCTTGCGGTCTACACATCGGGAGAGGGAGGGAACTACGCCCTCGCGCTCGGCTACGTCGAATCATTTACCGTGGGAGAGTGGATCCGGATCCCGGTCGACGTCGCCGCCATCCACCGCCACGAGGGACAGCCGCTCCTCCTGATCTTCGCACCGATGATCGCCGTCCTCGCGATAGGAGCCGGCCTGCTGCTCCGGCGGCGGCGATCTCTCTTCACCCTCTCCGGAGCGATTGCCGGTCTCCTCTTCATCGGGAGCGGCGCCATGACCCTGATGCAGACGGCCATCGCGGCCGCAGGGACGAACCCCGGCGCCGCTCTCCTCCTGACCCTCGCCTTCGGGCTCATCCCCGTTCTTCTCGGGGTCTCGGCGCTCCTGGTGGCCTTTCGCAGGCACATCGGGGCCGGGGAACGCATCGCCATGGTGGCGCTCGGGGTTCTCGCCCTCGTCACCTGGGCGGGGCTCGTGGTCGGGCCGCTGCTCGCCGTTGTCGCCGCCATCCTGCCGGCACGCCGCCACACACCGTCCTGATTACTCCAGGAGCGGGTCGAGCATCCCCTGCGCCGTATCGATCAGCCCGGTGAGCCCTTCCGGCGTGGCGGTTCCCTTCTCCATCCAGCGGATGATGCCGCGCCCGTCCAGGAGGTAGATGTAGGCGAGCGACGCATCGTCGATCCCGTAGGCCCGCCGGCACCGCTCGATATCGTCCGGCACCGTCAGCACCAGGTCGTGCTGTGCGGGAGGGACGCCGCCCGCGAGTCCCTGCCGGATGCGGTCGGCAAGGGATCTCCCGATGAGGCTGTCGCCGACGACCGTAACGAGATAGGTCGTCACCCGGGGATTTTCGGTGAACGCCCCGGCAAAGGGCCCGCTCCACGACTCCGCCATCGGCGGGGCAGACTCGAGGAAGACGAGGACGATGAGCGAAACGTCGCCCTCCGCAACGTCCGGGAGCGTGACGACCCTGCCGGAGAGGGATGCGGCCATGAGGGTGGGAAACACCCTGCCGAGAGCCGCCGGCACCGGCTCGGTGGTTGCTGCCGTTCTGTTCATGGGCTGCGAGTTGGGGTATCCTCCTGATAAAGCCTCTCCCGGGGGGAGGAGCGTTGCGTCAGGCACTATACCTATGAACCACAATACCCTCTTTCAGGAGGCCTATGATCTGCATAGGGGAAGGATGGGAAGAGGTCGTCGCGGCGCTCCGGGATATCCCGGAGCGGGTCTACGTCGTCGGATCGACGGACAGCGGAAAGACGACGTTCTGCCGCTACCTCGTCGACGAGGCGGCAGCGTGCATGAGGACGGCATACGTCGACTGCGACACCGGGCAGTCCCGGCTTGGCCCTCCGACGACCGAGGGGATGGCGCTCTACCCCGGTCCATCGAAGCCCTGCCTCCGGTTCGTCGGCTCGACGTCGCCGGGCGGCCACTTCGTCCAGACCATCACGGGAGCAAAACGGCTCGTCGAGAAAGCAGCCGAACGTGGGGCCCGCACCACCGTCATCGACTCGCCCGGGCTCGTCGCCGGCGGGGTGGGCATTGAGTTCCAGTTGCAGATGATCGACCTCCTCCGCCCCACCCGCATCGTCGCCCTCCAGCGCGGGCGGGAGCTCGAACGGCTGCTCGCGAACTTCGCCCGGCACCCAGGGGTTGTGATCCACCGCCTTCCGGTCTCGCCTGCGGTCGTCGCCCGGCCCGCCGCCGGACGGCGGCGCTACCGCGAGGAGCAGTTCGCATCCTATTTTGCCGACGCGAAGTCGCAGGAAGTCTCGCTCCGGGGGCTCGGGCTCCAGGGCAGGGTGCCCGACATGAGGAACCCCCGCGGGGCCGCCGGAAGACTGGTCTCCTTAAACGACGCCGAGAACTTCGTCCTCGCCCTCGGCATCGTCGAAGACCTGCACCCCGGAGGGCGCCTGCTCGAGGTTGTTGCCCCGCCCTTCGACCCGGCCGCGGTCGCATCGGTCCGGTTCGGATCGATCTCCCTGGACCTCGGGGCGGCTCCGGGGTCGATGGAGTCGCGCCGGCCCTGACTCTCACGCCCCGATGAGCGAGAGGAAGACCATGTATACGGCTGTCTGGGCGAGGGTGAGCGGGATGCCGACCCGCGCAAACTCACCGAACGTCAGCGTCTCGCCGTCCCTCTCCGCGCCCTGGATGACGATGACGTTGCTGGCCGCCCCGAGGATCAGCATGTTTCCGGCGATGGTGCTGCCGGCCGCAAGCGCCATCATCCCGACGGTGGATGTCCCGAGGTGCGAGAGCGCGGGGAGGGAGAGGGCGACGAAGGGGACGTTCGAGACGAACTGGGAGACGACGACGCCCAGCACGACGATGACCGGGACGGCGCCGAGATCAAGGGAACTCTCTTCGATGAGCGGCTGGATGAACCCGGACTGCCAGACACTCGCCATAAGGACGAAGAGGGCGGCGAAGAAGACCAGGGTCGGCCAGTCGATCCTGCGGAGGATCTCGCACCGCCGCCTGCTCCCGGCGAGGACGGGTATGGCCGCAACGACCGCGATCCAGGTCAGCCGGATATCGATCTGTGGGACGAGCATGACCACGGCGACCCTGGCGGCGATCAGGAGGACGAGCAGGATGAGCGAGAATCGCGAGAGGGCCGCAAGTTCGGGGTCACGGATCTCCTCCTCGTGGTGGACCAGCGGTGTGGGGTGGAGTTCGCCCGGAAACGCCCGGCAGAGGAAGACGTAGGTGAGCAGGAGCGAGATTGCCGTCGGGACGGCCAGGTAGAGCGGGAACGTAATGAACGGGTTCTCGATCCCGCCCGAGAGCGCGATAAGGAGGTTCTGCGGGTTTCCGATGGGGCTTGCGACGCTCCCCGTCGTGACGGCGAATGCAAGCGTAAGAAGCAGGAGTTTTGGGGAGATGCCGTGCCGCCGGGCGAAGTAGAGCATCAGCGGGGTGCCGACGACCGCGAGCGTGTCGTTCATCAGGAGCGCCGAGAGCACGCCTGCTCCGGCGAGGATGAGAACGAGCAGGTGCCGGACCGACCCCGCCCTTGAAAACAGGCGAAAGGAGAGGTGGTAGAGGTAGCCGCTCGCCGCAAGCGCTTCCCCGATCACGAACATGAAGAAGAGGAAGAGCATCACGTCGAGGTTGACGGACGCGAGCGCATCGAGCGGCGTGATCGATCCCGTCGCGAGGACCACGAGCGCGCCGAGGAGCATCACCTGCCAGATACGGAAGTTGACGTTCCCGATCTTTCGGACCGCGATCAGGAGGAAGACGATGACAAGAACGACGAGTGGTATGAGTGTGCCCATGGTACCGCCGGCAAGGGACTGCGCTTACCGAGAGCGTTTGCTTTGTATCCGAAAAAAGGATCGTGCGGCCGGAAAGCCGCCTCAGCCTTCCAGCCCGACGGTATAGTTGATGACGCTTTCACAGATGTCGCCGGAGTATTCTCCGATCCGCCGGATACTGTCTGTGATCTGCCTCATCGGGATCGCCGCCACCGCCTCGAACCGGAGCACCCGGGTATCGATCTCCCGGGTTTTCTCCTCGAGGTCGCGCACCCCCTGCAGCGTCTCGTTGGCCTTCCTGATGTCCCCCGTATGGAACGCTTCCATGCTCCAGGAGAAGATCTGCAGGGCAAGCGCGCTCGCTTCGTCCATGAGGTCGAGCGTCGCCGCCTCGACCTCGCGGTCGATCAGGGCGAGGGCGTTATGCGCCACCCGGGTGGCGTGGTCGGCTATCCGCTCGATGATCCTGCTGACCTGAAGGTAGTGCGCCGCCTGGTTTACCGGGATGCCCATCCGGCGCGAGAGCGTGGCGTCGCTTATGATGAGGTTATCCTGCCGCGCAACCAGCCAGTGCAGCCGGTCGACTTCCGTATCCCGCCCGACGACATCCCCGGCAAGAGCCGCGTCGCGTCCTCTTACCGCAGCCATCGCATCCTGCTGCATGCCCCGCGCGAGAAGGTGCATCCGCTTGATGGTGTTCTCAAACGGCATCTCTGCGGGGTTGAGGAGATCCTTGATCGTTATCGAGGACTCCGTTTCGCCGACCACCTCCTGCCCGATCGCCATCTGGGTGAACTCCCTGACCAGTTGCAGGATGAACGGCGGCAACCGTCCCTTCGATTCAAGGCGGATGACCGCAAAGCCCGCGATATACGCCCCTATGAGGAGACGGAGCAGGTCGGTGCGGTCCGTCGCGGCACCGACCTCGAAGACCCTGGTCCGCTGGGCCGTCTCTCCGCTGATCTTCGGGGTGACCAGAAGCGAGCCGTCGGGCTGCACGATCAGCCCCACCGGATCGTTCTTCTGGATGTTCGCGGACCTGATCCACTGTTTCGGCAGGGATACGATGTATGACGAACCGCCGGTGATCTGAACTTTCCTGATCTCCATGGGTTGGTACGCGTTGGCACCGTCAGGGTATATGCATTCTCTGTAGTATATACGCTACCGGAGTTTATTGTGGGTGAATATACTCATATAGTCCTCTTCGGGAACACCTATCCGCCCGGTATACTCACGCAATAAGCACCTGGCCCGGATCGGCAGAGTGCCCGGGGGACGGGCACGCCAGGAAGAAGCTGGGGCCCGAGCAGGCACCATGAACCCCCTTTCGGGCGGGAGCATGCCGCTCAACGGGGAGATTGGATCCGATCACCCTATGATGGAGGACCCGCACAACATCCCCCGGTGCATCGACTACGTGATGATCGCACGCTACCTGGAACGCTGTGCCGATCACGCCTGCGATACCACCGGTGAGCGGGTAGTAGTGAAGTGATACGGCACAGGCCGCTAACTCCACATGAGCCACGAGATCCAGAGAAGCAGAACGATCAGCAGCACGATCAGTGCGACCGACCATGTCACGTATCGCTTTGCGACATTCTGGTCGCGGGTATCCCGGGGCTTGATCTTCAGCACGGTCACGGCGACGAGCGCGCCCGCTATCAGTCCGACAACCTGCCCGGCCACCAGCAGCGCAGTAGTGATCATGCTCATGGGCTGGAGCACCAGAACAAGGCCGGCCACCACCGTCGGCGGGATGATGGCGGCAGCGATGGCGACGCCGGCGATCACCTCCGAAGTGCCCCGGTTGAATGCCACCACCGCCGCGAACCCGAGGAGCACCGCCATTATCGTGTAGATGGGGTTCACCACGAGGCGCGTGGCGATCTCTTCGGTCAATGTGAGCGGTATGACGAGGTTGATGAGAAAGGTGGCGACTGCGGAGAGGACGAGGACACCCAGGAGCAGCGCCGCAAGCACGCCGAGGCAACGCAGGGCGTTCTCGATCTTGCCGAGAGCGGCATAGACGGAGAACCCGTAGATCGGGCCCATGATCGGGGAGAGGAGCATCGCCCCGATGATGATCGTCTGGTTATCGAGGAGCAGGCCGGAGAGCGCCACCAGCCCGGCGATGGACGTCAACGACAACTTTTCCAGATCCAGGGTCCCATAATCCTTAACGGTGTCGAGCAGTTTCTCGACCGGCGTCTTCTCTTCCTTTTTTTCGACCTTCTTCTCGGCACGTTTCAGGAGCGACGAGATGACGAACTCCGGTGTCGATACCTCGATTATGTTCTCGTTGTAGCGCAGGTCCAGTACGGCCTGGATCTTCTCGATCAGGTCGTCGAGGTTCTCCTCCGGCGTGTATATGGTGATCTGGTAGATGTCCTGAACGAGCGATATCGTATAATGGAGGCCTTCAAGAACCTCTTCTATCTTTTCATGCCCGTCTTCCCGGACGTGCACAACGATCTTTTTCATGATTGGATCCGCACACTTCCAGAGGGTGTGGCCCTCTGATCGGGTACTGCCCGATCAACCGAGCGATACCTTATTCGACGACTCTGTGACTCCCGATGCGCTCTCTGCCGCTTGCGGGCTTTGTGTGAAATCTCGCTTAACAAACCCACTGAATCAGTGCTCCATGGCGCGGCAGCGCGGGCGTTGTAGGGTGGAAAAAATATCGGCACAGCAGCTCCCGTCTCGCCATTTATGGCATCTCCGCCGTCCACAGGCGCGACCCCGGCAACGGTACTGTCCACGGATAGTGTAATGGCGGGAAGTGAATTTAAAGTTTCCCGGACACGCAGGAGAAGCGGCGATCCGGTATCGGTTCGTCCGACCGGAGGCGGGGGAGGGTCGCCGTGCTGCCGGACCGCAAGGAGGCAGCGCAAACGGTGCGCCGTGCTGAAGGGACATACCTGCCGGTCAACAGGAATCCTGAAGAATGGAAGTTAGAGAGAAGAGGACACACTGAAAAGACGACGTCAAGGGGGGAAGTGTCTTACGTGGATCCAAATCTCTCTAGGGCTATTTAGTCCATATTGATATTTAACAGTTTCCATTTATCGAAAAGTAGAAAATAAAGGTTTTGGCCGGTTGCCCGGGAGTTTAAGGATTACCGTGCAGGAGTCGTCGCAGCTCTCGCTTCTCGTGGTTCCGGTCCCTCTACGACCGGGTTATCCGGGTGCGTGACCCATTCGGTGAACGATCCCTCATAGATCCGAACATTGGGGTAGAGATAGAACCACTTCAAGAGGACGAATTCGTTTGTAGCTTCCCGACCGGTCCCGCACGAGCAGATGACGGTCTTGCTCCGGTCGACGCCGTGATCTTCCAGGATCATGTCGAGTTCATCGTTCGATTTGAGCAGCGCCGGGTTATTCTCGTCCATCATGCTCTTCCAGGGCAGATTGACGGCACCCGGGATATGCCCGGCCTTCCGCCAGGGTCCTTTTCCTTCGTACACCTTTGCCGGGCGTGCATCGAGCACGACCACATCGTCGTTGTCCTTGATCTGCCGGAACTCCTCGTACCCGATGGGGTAGTCATCCCGAACCTCGACGGTGAAGCCGGACGGCTCGACCGCGGGGTAGTCCTGCGAGAGTTCGCCTCCCTCGTTCTTCCACGTGTCAATCCCGCCGTCGAGGAGGTATACGCGGTTGTGGCCGTACTTCGCCAGGGTGTAGGCCATCATCGTCTGCCCGAGCCCGTCGCCCGCGCCGGAAAACGCGCCCTTTCCGGTGTAGACGACGACCGGAGAGTCAGCCTCGATACCCGCACGCCGGAACGATTCCTGCAGGCAGGCGTTCGGGCTGTACGACCCCGGGAAGCCGCGGTTGGATACCCGCAGGACCCCTTCCGTCAGGTAGGTGGCACCCGGGATGTGCTCCTGGATGTAGTCGTGAATGTTTGGCTGGACGTCGACGATCGTCAGGTTGTCATCGTGCAGGTGGTTGGCCAGCCAGGCTGCATTCACAAGTTTGACCTTCCCGTCGCCGCGGGGGTACGGGAAGTTTTCCCGGTCGGTCCGCGCCTGGAGACGGTCCATGCCGCCTCGGGTGAACATCTTCTCTTCCATTTTCCCTCACCTCATAGTGCGTATTCTCACCGAACGATCGGTGAGCCTGGCCCCATTGCGGGCTTGAGACAACATATACCTTGTGCAGGATCGGGTGGAGGGTGGGGCACACCCGAATCTACGCTTGTGGAGATCAGAACCGCTACACCGCCAAGCCCGGCGGTGCACGTCCCGGTCAACGAAACAAGAATCTCCCGGCTTTAGCCGTGGAGAGTGTCAAAAAATCACATGTCACATAGTCGCGGAGCGTGGGAAAGCCCGTCCCCCTACCACACCCGGCACTGCCCGCCCCCGCGCTTCGCGAAGTACTGCTGGTGGTAATCCTCGGCCCGCCAGAACGTTCCTGCGGGCTCGATGCCGGTGACGATGGGGCGGCGGAACCTCCCTGAGCGGTCCATCTCCCCCTTTGAGGCCCGGGCCTCCTTCTCCTGCTCCGGGGTGTGGAAAAAGATGGCCGACCGGTACTGCGTCCCGATATCGGGCCCCTGCCGGTTGGGCGTGGTTGGGTCGTGGATGTTCCAGAAGACGTCGAGGAGCTCCCGGTACGAGGTTTTATCGGGATCATAGGTCACCTGCACGACTTCCGCGTGCCCGGTCCTCCCGCTGCAGACCTCGGGGTAGGTCGGGTTCTCGGTGGTGCCCCCCATGAACCCCACCGCCGTATCCACGACGCCCGGCACGTGCCGGAACGTCTCCTCGACGCCCCAGAAACATCCTGCGCCGAAGGTGGCGCGCTCGAGGCTCTTCTCCGGTGCCATGAGAGATCTGCCAGGAGGGGGATCTGTGAAAAAGGTGTCGACGTCCCCCCCGGGGGCATACCCTTATCTCCAGTCGGGGCCACGTACTCTCATGGCCTTTGAATCGGAAGCCGTAGAGATGGTCGCCCGGCTGATGGCGCTCTCTGCCCGCACCGCCCCGAAGGCACGGGGCACCGACGTCATCAAGACGATGATCGTCACCGGAGAGGAGAAGACGGTGCTCGCGGAGGCGATGCGGGAGTACGGCGAGAAGCACGACGTGGGGTTCTTCATCAGGGATGCGGGCAACGTCGCGGCAAGCGACGCCTGCCTTCTCATCGGGTCGATGCTTGCCGACGCCGTGGGCCTTGACTGCGGCGGGTGCGGCTACGCCACCTGTGCGGAGATGCTCGACGCCCAGCGCGAGGTAAACCCGCCGGCAACGCCGTTCCGGGGCCCGAACTGCGTCGTCAGGATGGCGGATCTCGGGATCGCGGTCGGTTCCGCGGTGAAGACCGCGAGCATCCACAACGTCGACAACCGGGTTATGTACTCGGTCGGTGTCGGGGCGCTCTCGCTTGGGTGGCTGGAGGGCTGCGGCGTCGCCTACGGGATCCCGCTCCGGGCATCGGGAAAGGATATCTTCTTTGACCGTACACGCTAATCGGGTTATCAGCATGCCTATTATGAAGATCCGGGGCGGGGACCTCGACCTCGTCGAATACGAGTTCTCCTCCTTCTCCCCCGGCGAGAATATCCGGCTGTGCGGCCTTAAGAAGGACTACCAGCTTGCACCGGTGCTCGGCACCGTTGTTGTCCGTGCTCCTGCACGGATCCACCTTACCGTGCTCGATATGAACCGGTTCTCCCCGGACCGTCCCGGCGGGGGCGGCATCGGGTTTGCCATCGGGGTCTACTGCACCGCCGAGGTCGAGTGCACGGCATCGGGAGTCGAGATCGACTACACTCGCGAACCGATCCTCCGCCACTTCGTGGAGGCGTTCAGGCAGGTCGTCGGCTATAAGGGCGGCTTTAAGATCCGTGCCCGCGACCACCAGTACGAGCACGTGGGGCTCGGGTCGACGAGCACCATCCTGATCGCGGTCGCGAACGCCCTCAACGTCGCCGTGGGTTCGCCGCTGACCCCTGATGAGCTCCGCCTGCTCCTCGGCTGCAACTTCGTCGAGGAGACGGAGGCCGGGAGCGTCGCGTTCGGGTTCGAGACCGGTGTCGGGCCTGCCGCGAGCCTCTACGGGGGCATGGCGGTGATGGGCGACGAACTGACGCTCATCTACCGGCACGCCTTCGCCGGGGGCAAGAACGTCTACATCGCCATCCCGTCCTCGGACATCTCTTCGGCGGGAGAGAAGGAGTTCGACCTCCTGATGAACAAGGCCCGGACGCTCGATTACCGCGACCGCGAGCTGAAGTCCTACCTCATCATGATGGACCTCATCCCGGCGCTGGAGCGCGGGGATCTCGCGAAGGCCGGCGACGTCATCTGGGAGATCGAGTTTCGGGGCTCGAAGCGCGCCGAGGTGGAGCACCACGGGTTTGAGATCTACCGCTACATGGCGGCGCTCCGGGACGCCGGCCTCGAGTTCGTCGGCATGAGTTCGGTCGGCCCGTCGATCGCGGTCATCACCGGCCGGCCGGAGGAGGAGGTTACGGCGATTTTGGAAAAGGCCGGCCTCCGGGTCGCGATTGCTACGACGGTCGATAACGAGGGGCTGAAGATCCGGGTGGAAGAG
>Ga0265294_10001063_pt1 | contig 37275 bp, 35 predicted proteins | sample MunlanPumphouse3_FD_192504 | JGI IMG/M metagenome (GOLD analysis project Ga0265294, IMG submission 192504) | Groundwater microbial communities from a municipal landfill in Southern Ontario, Canada - Pumphouse #3 | ecosystem: Environmental > Aquatic > Deep subsurface > Groundwater | place... | reverse complement strand
GCAAATTTACGGATATTTTTTGAGCTTCTTGGGTGATTCTGAACTTTTTTTGGACAATTTGTTTTTCATTTCTTTTTTGGGCGAGCGGCTTCCCGCCCTTCGTCCCACGCACGCCGTTGGGCTGTCCGCTTATACTCCTCGCAGCGGAATTAAAAAACATCTTTTATTCTCATGATTCCGCCGCTGCTGCGGGGTATCCGCTCCCATCCCTCTCGCAAACAAACGCACACATTCTCGCCAAAATACTCATATGCACCGCAAAAGTTTGTCTCTTAAAATTATCCCACAACCGACGCCTGCATGATTTTTTCTCCTACATACAAACCTGCCCATACCGCCATAAGACATAGCACGACCGAACTTACTATATAAACTATCCCTGTGAAAGTCTGACCGCTTCTCAATAGCTCAACCGTTTGTGACGAAAAAGTCGAAAAAGTCGTAAACCCACCGCACAATCCAATGGCTAACAACAATTGCCAACTGTTTTTATCACATGTCGCCAGCAAAACCCCAATCACTAACGAACCGACAATATTCACGAAAATTGTTCCAACGGTTGAGGGAAAAGTAAAAAATTTTGCAAGTAACATTATTCCATAACGAAGCATACTCCCGATGCCGCCGCCTATTCCTACTAATAAAAAATCTTTCAGCATTATATTGATAATAAATTAGTTATAAAAAATTCATGATTGATTTGTTTCGACATGAAAACACGTGCAAATGTAATACTATTTTTTATAACTTTACTAATTGAACTTGTAGATGGCAACATATTTTCGGTTTCTTTGTCAGTATCGCATTATTAACTTTAAAACTTTATCTATATGAGTAAAAGAATTTCAAATTTTAAAAGAATTTTTGTGGTATTATTGGCGGTAGCGGCATTGACAAGTTTCACCTCTTTGCGCGCAGGAGTGGTTATCGGAACAATCGGAAACGGTACGTATGTGGATTACAATAATAATAGTAGTCAGGCTTATGGCATTGATTTCAACAATGACGGGACGCTCGAGTTTTCCTTAACTGATGGTTTCATGATTTCAAATTCCAACGCTCAATGCCCATATTGTACGATAATTTTCGTTGGCGGCGACAATGGCAATAACGTTTGGGCTGCAGGTACTGCCGACAGTGGTTGGGATTTGGTACAATCATTGTCCGCTAATACTTCTATTGGAGCCAATGGTAATTGGCTTGGATGGGGAGATGCCTATTTAATCAATAATATGGAGAACGATATTCCACTTTTACCTTTGAATGCAGATTCATATGTGGGATTTCGTTTTCTGTTAAACGGAAGCATGTACTATGGTTGGGCGAAAGTAAGAATGACCACAAATACTTCAGGTGGTTATGATGCACAATGGTTGGAATGTGCATACGAAAATACCGGCGTTGCTATCCCTGCCGGAAATACCGGAGTGGGAATTGCCGAAAACAATGACGCCAATTTCAATGTATTTCCTGTTCCTGCCACTGATTTTGTGACTATCGAAGCCGAACAAGACATCAATATGAATCAATTTTCCGCTTTCGACTTCTCCGGCAGATTGGTCAATATGCCTGCCACCATCTTGGATAATCGAATGATTCTCGATTTAACAAACTTAAAATCAGGAATTTATTTCATCAGATGGAATGATTTGAAAGCTACTGAAATGGTTAAAATCGTTAAACAATAATTTCTATAATTTTTATTGGTTGATGCTCATTTGTCCGAAAGGGCAAATGAGCATTTTATTTAAAGAGAATTATTTATCATTTTATATAAAAAAATAATTGTAATTTTGCGCCGTAAAAAATTGCACTATGCAGGAAGAAATTCAAAAATGTGTGGAGCTGTTATTAGAAGGGAAAGTCATTCTCTATCCGACAGATACAGTTTGGGGGCTTGGCTGTGATGCTACCAATGAGCGTGCCGTTGAGAAGATTTATCGAATCAAACAGCGGCAGGAAAGTAAGAATATGTTGGTTTTATTGGATCAAATTGAAAAATTACCTCTTTATGTTGAGCATATTCCTTTAATTGCTTGGGATTTATTGCCCAATGTGGAACGTCCTACCACTTTTATTTATCCTTCTGCCTATAATCTGCCCCAAATAATGATTCCGCGCGACGGCAGTATTGCTATTCGTATTGTCAGAGATTGTTTTTGCAAACGACTGATCCAACGACTGAACCGTCCATTGGTATCCACTTCTGCCAATATTTCTGATTCGCCTGCACCTGCCATTTTTTCTGATATTTCAGAGAAAATCTTGGACAGTGTCGATTATATAGTTCCGCTTGAATACAACGATTCTACCGATTATAAACCGTCACGTATTATTCGCTTTATTGATAATTACAACTTTGCCGTTATTCGCGAATAAATGTGAAGTAAAATTGAATTTTTTCTATTTTTTAATACTTAAAATCAGTCCTAAAACAACTCCCAATGCGGCTGCAAAAAGCACTTGATAGTTGCCGGGCAGCAAAAAAGTAATGGTATGTGCGGGATACCAAAAGAGGGGAATCGTCTTTTTAAAAATAAATCCCCATTGGATATTCCAATTAATTTTATTAGCTAAAATATTCTGAAATGCGATGGGACGTGAGAAAAAACCGCGAAGTGTCCCTCCCGTTTCTTGAATGTGAATATCGGTAATTTTATGCAGCGTCATGAAAACGGGCGCAAAAATACTATTCATCAAGACACTGACACAAAAAGCAACAAATAATTTTCCCCAACTCAGATCTCCGGCAAACCAATCTGCCGCTTGTTCCAACCCCAAGTTGTTAAGAAATTGGACGGTTCCGGCTTTAAAAATCATCATTGACATCGCAATGCCCATGCCTAAAATTCCCCATACCAGCATGCGGGGGAGAATCCCAAAACCTTTTTCGGCGTAATGCCCTTTCCGAATCCGAAGTGCCAGCATTTCGCCAAAAGTAGCCAAAATGGCAAACTTGCCAAAACTCATTAACATCCCGTGCTCGGTGGTTAGCGTGTTAAAACCTTGTAAAGCCGCCGGTATAAAAGCAAAAACAGAAACTATGCCTACTATAATCGCAACGACAACTATATCAGTGATTCTCTTCATTAATTCTATATTTATTCTTTTTCTTCGCTATTATTCGCAGATTTTTCCGTGAAATTGCTAAAGAATGAAAAATTCAATTTTCCGTAATTACGCTGTTGGTAGAAATTGTCATGTTTGGAAAAATCCTGGTTTTTTGCATGTTCAATAATCAGCCAGCCATCTGGTTTTAACAGTCCTCTGCTAAAAACAATTTCCGGAATTTTTTCTATATTTTCCAAATCGTAAGGAGGATCGGCAAAGATGATATTGACAGGTTGGCGATGGCGTTCCAAATATTGAAAGGCATCGGCTTTAATGGCAGTGAGATTGGTATATTGCAGTTGAGCCGCCGTTTTTTTGATAAAATCAATGCAAGGTTGATGTTCATCAATGGCAAGAACGGAAATGGCATCGCGGGAGGCAAATTCAAAACTGATATTCCCCGTGCCGGCAAATAAATCCATCACCGTAATATTATTGAAATAGAAGTAGTTATTAAGAATATTGAACAGACTCTCTTTGCCTAAATCTGTGGTTGGGCGCACCGGCAAATTCGTAGGTGCCACAATTCTCCTTCCTTTATTTTTACCTCCTATTATTCTCATATACAGTTAATTAAAAGGGTAATAAGTGAATACACTGATAAGGATCTATCGGTTGTCTGTCGGAAGTTTCTATGGTAATATCTTCATTATAAGTTGCCCATTCCACATGAGGAAGGTACTTGGACAACATTTCATCAAGTGGCTGCGGAGTGACCACATCGCCCGAAAGGAGAATAAGAAAATCCTCAGCATGGATGTCGTTTTGTTTTGCAAAATTTAGAATGAAATAAAGAACATCATGCTGTGAAGTGTATGTAAAAGAGTTTATGATCAATAATTTGCCGTTTTTTAGTGCCACATAATCAACGGTATGAAGGTCGCGAAAGAACAACACAAGTTTGTGGGAATGGGCATGATTATGCTGTCGGAGATATTCATAGAGCGCAGAAGTTGTATGGCGAAATGAAGGGTTCAGTGGGGAAGAAGTGAGTGGTCTAATTCTATTATTCGGATAAAAATAGAGAGATTTATACTCTTCGATATCATCTTTAAAAATGGAATCATTATCTTCCAAGTCAAATTGGGATTTCAGGTACGTAGAGGCGGGGGCGTGATAGAGGGCAGATGGCACCAGCAACGGAGGTTGATTATTGTTTAAAGTAACTAAAATTTCCCTGTTTTCGTTTTCTGATAATTCAAAAAAAGCGGTCAGTTCTTGGTACAATGTATTGAACTTCTCATTTGGAAAAGTTTGATATATAAAATGTGAATTGGTAAGTGCCTTGAAGAAGGCAAATCCATTGGTTGCAAGTTCAATACAGGGCAAATATTTCATTTCCGGGATTATTCTTCGGAATGATTTTTCTTCTGAGTTGGAAGATTAATTCGGATGATGTCTTCAGAATATTTCACTGTATCGCCTAATTGCAATCCCGTCCATTTTGGATTCATATTATAATCTTCTTCAGCACCTCCTTTTAATTTCTTGTAGTACAATGATTCGTTAAGTAAGTCTTTGTATAATAGGCTGCTGGTTGCGCGTTGGAAAATATTGGCATCTTCGGGAAGGAGGGAACGGTCAAAATTTTGAAGAAGAACATCAACGGGAATATAAATAGCATATTTGATCGCCGCGGAATCGGTGTGGCATATATTGATCTCATATTTTTGTTGATTGTCACCATAAGGAATGTATTGAAAATCTTTCATTTCAATAGGGGATGACTTTTGTTTGTTGATATCGTCTAAGATGTCTTTCATTTTGTCTTTGACTAAGATCTTGGTTTCTATTCTTTTGTAAAAACCTTGTGCTTCGGCTTCTTCCATAGATAATTTTTCAGGAATAGAATCAACATTTTTTTGCAAAGATGTCACGATAAATGAACCCTTTTCGTAAAAATTCACGAGTTGGTCAACATTCGTGGCAAATTCGCCATTTTCTTTTCGATACATTTTTTGCAACTCGGAGATGATGGTCATTCTATTTTCATTCATTGAAATACGTTCATTATATACTTCAGAAAACTTTGCCGGTCTCATAATTGATTTAGCAACTAAAAACGTGAGTATTAATGCAATAACAATTAATAAAGAACTCAAAAAAACTCTACTTTTCATATTAATTCCGTGATTTTATATTATTTGATTATTTCGATAATTTTGAGGGCAAAAATACTAAAAAAAACTTTATAATAAAATATTATTTTTCTTTTTATGTAAATTTATTATTAGTTACTTTGAATCAATAATCAGACATAATTTTTTGAGTGTAATTAAAATAAATATGTTACTTTTGCGATTCAAAAATGACATAATGTTTTATCTGATTCAAAAAAATAAATCTTTTCAGCTCGTCCTTATTATAGGACTGTTAGGGGTACTTGGATTTCAATTTTTTACCAGCACGGAATGGATTACGAATGCAGGTTCGGGCTTGCCTTATGCTACTTCGTTGCACCAATTATTAGTCGGATATAAGTTGCTTTCGCAGAGTATTGTTCTTGCGCTGTTAATCGTTCAGTTGATACTCTTGTCGCGTTTTTTTATGAATAGTAATTTTATTGAATCGCGGACTTTTTTACCGGCAGTTTGGTTGCTGATTTTCTTTGTCGGAGGTAACTTTTTCTTGCCGTTATCGCCTTCTTTTATTATTAATTTTTTGATAGTATTGTTGCTACTGCTTCATTCCGATTACTCAGATTCCAATATTAAAAACAAGGTATTATTGTCCGGTATACTGATCGGAGTTGCTTCGTTGTATGATATTTCCGCATTATTATTGATATTGTATGTCATTTTTTCGGCAGTAGTGAATCGTTATAATAAGTTTCGGGATATTATTATTGTTTTTGTCGGGTTATTGATTCCTTACATTTACTTAATAGCTTACCATTATTTTATTGGTGATTTGGCTGATTTGTTGGATACATATGCTCAATTTCGTTTTAGTTTTCCTCTTTTTGTATCTCTTCGGCTCAGTTATTGGTCTATTGCTGCTATTTCTATATTTGTTGTATCCATCATCTATATTATAATCAGGTTAAAGTTACTTTTTGACAATAAGCTGATTGTAGCGCGCAAGAAGTTATTGTCTTTAAATTTGCTGTTTATCTCTGTTTTGTTCATGTTTTTTACGACAAATGTTACTTTCCCTCAGTCGTTTTCATATTTTTTGGTTCCGTTATCTGTCTTTTTTTCCATCTATGTTGAGAGCAAGCGGATAAGTGTAGTGCGTGAAATTTTAATTACGGTGATTACTTTGGCGATTATTGCGATTGGTTGGCAATTATAAAAAAAGGCTGTCCAAATGGGCAGCCTTTTTAGTAGATGATAAATGATAACTTATGCACCTAATTGTAAGCGGATAAAACCTGTACAAGTAAGGTTGGCATCTGTTTGTTTCAAGAAATCGGCGACTGACAATTTGCTATCGTTGATAAATTCTTGATACATTAAAGTATTTTCTTTGAAGAATTTGTTTAATTTGCCTTGGGCAATTTTCTCAACCATGTTTTCCGGTTTTCCTTCTTGGCGAATGGTTTCGCGAGCGATTTCCAATTCGTGTTCGATGGTTTCTTGCGGAATGGATTCTTCGTTTAGAGCGATAGGATTCATAGCTGCGATTTGAAGAGCTACTTCGTGACCGGCAGCTTCCACTTTTTCGCCTGTCATGTTAAAACCGGCGATGGTAGCGATGCGGTTTCCATTGTGGTTATAGGCAGAAACGAGGGGTGCTTCGATTACGTTGTAAGCCGGTATTTCAATTTTTTCGCCTGTTTTGCCGGTCATTTCAAGAAGAAGGTCTGCAACGGTCAACCCATCAATGGTAAGATTGATTAATTCTTCTTTTGTATGAATCTCTTTTGACATAGCGGCATTGATAATTTTTTCGCTTAAAGCAACAAAATCGGCATTTTTCCCAACGAAGTCGGTTTCACAACTAACTACTAAGATGTAGCCTTTATTTTTAGTTTCGTTTACTTTTGCAATGACGCGACCTTCGTTAGCACTACGGTCGGCGCGTTTTGCGGCAACTTTTTGTCCTTTTTTTCTCAAAATGTCGATAGCTTTATCAAAGTCGCCTTCTGCTTCGACCAATGCGTGTTTACAATCCATCATACCCACACCGGTGGCTATTCTGAGTTTGTTTACTTCTGCGGCAGTTATTGTCATAATATTTAATTTATTCGTTATACATTAATTTTTCTTAGAGGTGCCGGATTTGGAAGGGGCTTTTTTGATAGTGGGTCTTTTTTTGCGAATGGTTCCATCTTCACTATCTTCGGTGTTTACGTCTTTAATTTTCTTTAAGCTCTTTGCAATTTCTTTGGCGGCAACTTCAGCGGTTTCGTCATCGTCAACGGCGAGAACTTTGTTTCCGTCGCGGAGGGCATCAGTCTCTTCTTCCACTGCATTTTCTTTATCATATTTTCTTTCTGCGGCACCTTCTGCGATGGCATCACAAACAGCTTTTACAATAACGGTAATAGATTTAGAGGCATCGTCGTTAGCAGGGATTGGGAAATCAACAAGATTAGGATTGGAATTGGTATCTACGATAGCCAATGTAGGGATGTTGAGGCGATGAGCTTCAGCTACGGCGATGTGTTCTTTCAAAATATCAACGATGAAAACGGCTGCGGGAAGTCTTGACAAGTCAGCGATTGAGCCTAAGTTCTTCTCTAATTTAGCTCTTTCACGTTGGATTTGTAATTTTTCTCTTTTAGAAAGGTTGTTGAAAAGGGGACTTGCCATTTGGTGGTCAATGTCGCTCATTTTTTTGACAGCTTTTCTGATGGTGAAGAAGTTTGTCAGCATACCGCCAGGCCAACGTTCTGTAACGTAAGGCATTCCGACTGCTTTTACTAATTCGGCAACGGTATCTTTGGCTTGTTTCTTGGTAGCTACAAATAAAATCTTTCTGCCTGATTTGGCAATTTGTTTTGCAACGGCACAAGCTTCGTCGATTTTTTCGGAAGTTTTGTATAAATCAATAATGTGAATTCCGTTTTTCTCCATAAAAATATAAGGAGCCATATAAGGATTCCATTTTCTTTTGAGGTGTCCAAAGTGACAACCTGCATCTAATAATTCTTTAAATTCTACTTTATTTGTCATTTTTTAATAATTGTTTACGTTCTTAAAATCAATTGCCTGGTAGTTCAAACGAAGTCTCGGCAATTTCGATACTAAACTATGCGCGATAATCGCAAATAGCAAACGGGATTAACGTTTACTGAATTGGAATCTCTTACGTGCTTTCGGTTGTCCCGGTTTTTTACGTTCAACCATACGTGGGTCACGGCGAAGTAAGCCTTTGGTTTTTAATGCCGGACGAACGTCAGGGAAAAGTTCTACCAAAGCTCTTGAAATAGCTAAGCGAAGTGCCTCTGCCTGACCGGTCATTCCACCACCGTCCAAATTTGCTTTGATGTCATATTGACCTTCTACGCCGACAATTGCCAAAGGCTGAGTGACAACATATTGTGTAGTTGCCAAAGGAAAATATTCTTTATAATCGCGTTTGTTAATCGTGATTTGACCACTGCCTTTTTTCATATAAATACGGGCAACAGCCGTTTTTCTTCTTCCGATTGTATTGGTGATTTCCATTTTTACTATTTGATTTCGTTAATGTTTATTAATTTGGGTTGTTGACCTTCGTGCGGGTGTTCCGAACCGGCATAAACGTATAAATTGCGATATAATTGATCCCCCAATCTGTTTTTGGGAAGCATCCCTCTGACCGCATGTTCTAAGATACCAATCGGGTTTTTCTGCAAAACTTCTCTCGGAGTTCTGAAACGTTGTCCGCCCGGGTAACCGGTATGTCTGACATACATTTTGTCTGTCAACTTTTTGCCGGTAAATCTTACCTTATCGGCATTAATAATAATTACATTATCCCCACAATCGAAATGAGGAGTGTAATAAGTTTTCGTTTTTCCGCGTAAAATACGGGCTACTACGGTAGAAAGGCGTCCAACTACTGCATTTTCTGCATCAATGACAACCCACTCTTTTTTTACGATTTGCTCGTTTGCCGAAATTGTTTTGTAACTTAATGTGTTCATTTTCATTTTTTTGTGAAACATATCTTCACCTATATGTTTCGATTTCTACTTATTTTATCTTTCTAACAGCAAGATAATAATCGGTTTTTTCGGGCGGCAAAAATACAACTTTTTTTCTAAAAATAATAGCTTTAAATTTATTTTAAAAAAAAACTTTCTGCTTTTTAGTAACTGTTGTTGTTCTCGTATTGCTTCTGTTCCTCTTGCAATGTCCCAATGCAATAGTCGGCTTGTAATAAAACATAATATAAATGCTCCATTTTTTTGTTTAAATCTGTCTCGGAATTAATCTCACTCAGCAATTTGTCGATTTTTTCTTTTATATTTACGTCCATTTCTTTAATTTTAAATTTGCTGCAAAAATACATATTTATTCCATGCATAAAAATATAGTAATTTGTTTTTCGGTATATTTTATTTTATACTATGTTTATTATAAATTTATCTGTAATTTTGCAGATTGTTTGATTCAATAAAATAAAGACCATTTTTATATGTATGTATCTGATAATAACGGTAAAAAGAGAGATATCAGAAAATCGAAGCGAGATAATTCGACCTTAAAACGTTCAAAATGGATTGCCCCGTTTTGGTGTTTTTACGGATTTTCTTTTCTGGTAGTATTAATTGCTTTTGTCTGGATTGCGTTGGATATTCCCAGCGTTGAGCAGTTGGAAAAGGACATCGAAAAGAATCAATTGGCAACGATTGTCTATTCTGCCGATGGAAAGGAGTTAGGTCGATATTATTATGAAAATCGTTCTAATTGCAGATACGGGGACCTCTCTAAAAATCTCTTGAATGCCTTGATTGCTACTGAAGATTCACGCTTTTATAAACATTCCGGTATTGATTTTAAAGCTTTGGTGAGAGTGGGCATAGGAGTAATGACCGGAAGCAAAGCCGGAGGGGGCAGTACCATTACGCAACAATTAGCCAAGAATCTCTATCCGCGAGAAGGAAATCTCGTGGTTTCCAAGTTGCGAGAATGGATTGTTGCCGTGAAACTGGAACGAGAATATTCTAAAAATGAGATAATTACGATGTATCTTAATACCGTCGATTTCTCACATCAAGCCATGGGAATTGAAACTGCCGCCAAACGCTATTTTTCCACTACTCCTGATAAACTTACCATTCCTGAATCTGCGATGCTGGTGGGCCTGCTCAAAGCTCCCGGGGATTATGATCCTTTGATGCATCCAGATGCTGCCACACAAAGACGAAATGTGGTGATTTCTCAAATGAATAAATACGATTTTATTACCGATGAGGTGGCAGATAAAGAAAAAAATGAAATCTTGGATATGTCGAAATATGCCAAGGAAGGACATGCTGTTGGTCAAGCAACCTATTTGCGCGAATATCTGCGCATATATCTGACTAATTTCTTCGCTCAAAAGGAAAATTTTAAAAAGAATGGCGACCAATACAATATATATAAGGACGGTCTGAAAATTTATACCACCATTGATGCCACAATGCAGGAATATGCTGAAGCTTCCGTTGAAGAGCACGTGAACGGAAAATTGCAACCAATTTTTTTTCAACAACTGAAAAGAAATGAAAATGCGCCCTTTTATCGGCTTTCTCAAAAAGAAACAGATAATATTTTAAACGCTGCCATGAAACGCAGTCCCCGTTACGCACAATTACGAAAAAGTGGTGCTTCCGAAGCAGCTATAAAGAACGCGTTTAATAGAAGAGTTAAAATGAAAGTTTTATCTCAAAACGGTTATTCGCAAATTGATACTATAATGTCCCCCATGGATTCTATTCGTTATATGAAATCTTTCTTGCAGTGCGGGTTTATGGCAATGGAACCCTCAACAGGAAAAGTGAAAGCCTACGTGGGTGGAATGAACTATTCATCATTCCAATTTGACCATGTTACCGGCTCCCGCCGCCAAGTGGGTTCTACTTTCAAACCCTACGTCTATGCAAGTGCCATGGAGAATAGCAATGGAGAGTTAGACCCTTGCTCAATGGTGAACAATACCTCTGTTTCGGTTCGATTACCTGAAGGAACTACGTGGTCTATCCCCGTTGGGAAGTATAAACCGAACCAAAATGTTCTGCTCCGTGAAGCATTGGCACAATCACTGAATAATGTCTCTGCCTATCTTATCACTCGTCCTGAATATGGGCGACAATATGCAGTTATTGAATTGGTAAGGAAAATGGGTGTTCAATCTCCGATTCCTGCCGTACCTTCTATTAGTTTGGGCGCGTGCGAATTATCCCTATATGAACAGGTCGGTGCCATTAACTGCTTCGCCAATAAAGGTGTTTATATTGAGCCTTATTTTATTTCAAAAATTTGTGATAAAGATGATAATGTCATTTATACAAAAATTCCTGAAACCCACGAGGCGATGAGTCAATTGTTGGCATATCAGACGGTATGTTTGATGAAAGGGGTTGTTGAATATGGCACCGGTCGTCGGCTGATCAGCCAATATGGATTGAATTTCCCGCTGGCAGGAAAAACCGGTACAACCGACAATCATTCCGATTCGTGGTTTGTGGGCTATTCCCCTTCATTAACGTGTGGTGTATGGGTGGGCTGTGATGACCGTGCCGCGCACTTTACCTCCATGGAATATGGTCAAGGAGCCCGCGCCGCCATGCCGGTGTTCGGACTTTTTATGCAGAAGTGCTACACCGACCCGAACTTGCCGTATAAGCAAATTGCAGATAATCCAAAAGATCCACGTTACCAATTTGCGCCGCCTGATGGTTTTGAGGGAAACGAATATGGTTGTTTGCCCGATGAACCCAATGCCAATACCACGACACCACATATTAATATGGACGTATTCAATTAATACGTCCATATCAAAAATCAAATAACAAATGTGGTATGCGATTGCCTGTTGCTTTGATTAACAACGGTTGATGGCATTCAAATCTTCAAATGCAATTTGTAATCTTTTAATCATGCCTAATTCACCTTCGCGTAGGAATTTGCGTGGGTCGTAGTATTTTTTATTGGGTTTGTCCTCGCCTTCGGGATTGCCAATTTGTGCTTGCAGGTAGTCTTGATATTTCTTGTAATAATTCATAACTCCTTCCCAAAAAGCCCATTGTGTATCGGTATCAATATTCATCTTGATAACGCCATAGCCAATCGCTTCTTTGATTTTTGCAGGTTCGGAACCGGAACCTCCGTGGAAAACAAAATTGACCGGATTTGCAGTCGTTTTGTATTTTTCTTCAATGAATTTTTGGGAATTATGCAAAATGATGGGCTCTAACTTAACGTTTCCCGGTTTATAAACGCCGTGAACATTTCCGAATGAAGCGGCAATCGTAAAATTCGGACTGATTTTTGATAATTCCTCGTAAGCAAACGCCACGTCTTCGGGCTGTGTGTAGAGCCGCGCACTATCAATACCGGTATTGTCAACGCCGTCTTCTTCGCCGCCGGTAATGCCTAATTCAATTTCCAAAACCATCTCTATTTTTGCCATTCTTGCCAAATACTTTTTACAAATTTCAATGTTTTCTTTGAGCGGTTCAGCCGACAAATCCAACATGTGGGAACTGAAAAGCGGTTTGCCGTGCGTACGATAGAATTCTTCACCGGCATCTAATAAACCGTCAATCCAAGGTAGCAGTTTTTTGGCGGCATGGTCGGTATGAATAATAACCGGAACTCCATATAATTCAGCAACTTGATGAATGTGCATGGCACCGGAAATGGCACCGGTAATGGCTGCTTTTTCTCCCTCATTCGATAATATCTTCCCTGAATAAAACAGTGCGCCTCCATTGGAAAACTGAACCATAATCGGCGAATGTGCCACTTGTGCTGCTTCCAGAACTGCATTAACGGAATCTGTCCCCACAACATTGACCGCAGGAATGGCAAACTTCTCTTGCTTGGCAATTCTGAAAATCTCTTGTAACCCTTTTCCGTAAACTACGCCGGGTTTTACTTTGGATAATATTTTTTCTGACATAATGTTGATGAATTAATTATTATTGAATTGTAATTACTTCTTGATTCATTTTTGTATTCTAACTCTTCTTAAATCTAACATATTAGTCGGGCTTGGGTTCATTCCCGATATATTTTTTTGTGTAAAACGAATTACTTTATCATAATAGAGTAGCATAACAGGGGCATCTTCCATCAGCATGGAATCCAAGCGGGTGTAGTAGTCGTTGCGCAAAGAATCATTTAGCACGGTTTGGGATTTTTCAAAAAGTGCATCATATTGATTATTAATATAATGCGTATAGTTGGAGCCGTCGGGTTGTAGATTTTTGGAATAAAAAAGAGCCAAGTAGTTTTCGGCATCGGGGTAGTCGGCTATCCACGAACCTCTGAATGCCGGTAGTCGGTAGCTACGCATCATTTCGCGTTGTTGCGCTGCTTGTTGTACGTCAATCGTTATCGTAATCCCGATTTTTCCCAGCTCATGCTGAATGTACTGACATAAATCGAGATAGGAGGCAGACACGGAAATGGGAATGGGAGGCAGTCCCTTGCCATTGGGGAAGCCGGCTTTTTTCAATAATTCTAATGCTTTTTGGGGATTATAGTTGTACCCGGCAACGCGTTGTGCATCAAAGGAGGGTAATCCCATCGGTACAAAACCGGAAGTGCCCGCAAAACCAATGTTGTTTCGCAGATATCGAACCATTTTTTCTCGGTCAAAACCCCAATTCAGGGCTTGCCTTACCTCTTTAATAAGCAGTGGGTTATTGCTGCCGTCATTTTTTAATAAAAAACCGATATATTCTGTGTTGAGGTACGGGGCAGTCATCATATTGATTTGGTCGAGATATTTGTCTTGAAGTGTACCGTCTTTGGTAAGGAGTGCGTCTTTGTAGCACGCTTCGATGCCGGACATAAAATCGAGCGACCCTTTCATAAATTCCATGAAAACAGACTGTTTATCAACGATAAAAGAGATGGCGACTCCATCAATGTAGGGTAATTGAATTCCGTTTTCGTCTTTTTCAAAATAGTGTGGATTTTTCCGCAGGACTAATTTGATGCCCTCTTTCCAGAGTTGGAATTGGAAGGGACCGGTGCCGACGGGAAAACGTCTGAAATCTTGTCCGAAATATTCCACGGCTTCGTGGGGAACAACGGAGCAATATTTCATGGCTAAGATTCCAAGAAATGGTGGAAAATAGTGAGTGAGCTTAATTTGTAGCGTTGAGTCGTTGAGTGCTGTAAAGCAGGGAGTTCCGTCATTGTTTCGGGCTATATTTTGAAATACCCACGCTCCGGGCGAAGCCACTTCCGCGGCAACGATTCGGTTGAGGCTGTATACAAAATCTGCCGCAACAACTTTTCGGGGTTTGGCAAATTGGAAATAATCGGTATTGTGGAAATAGACATCGTTTCGCAGGGTAAAAGTATAAGTCGTTCCATCCTCACTGATTTCCCATTTTTTGGCGATCGCCGGCACAATTCGTAAGGAATCGTCTAAATCTACCAATCCGTTATATAGTAAATTGCATGCCCAAATGACCGCTTGTCCCGATGCAAAAGCAGGGTCTAATGTAGTAATTCCACTCGCTTCGTTGTATCGAAATATCATTTTATCATCTTGTTTTTGACCGGAATGACATCCGACCAAAATCATACAGATGATGAAAAATGAGAGAAAAAAAGCGGTTTTTTTGACCATTTTTTTCGTTTTTATAAAAAAAAAGAGATGAAAATAAATTCATCTCTTTTTTTTAGCTAACAAGGATCCTTATTCAGCAACAGGAGTTTCAACTTGTGCTTGAGCAGTTGTGTCAACTGGAGCTTCAACTTGAGCAGTTGTATCTTCTACAATAGCAGTTTCAACTTTTTCTAATGAATCAGCTAAAGCATTCAGTTCAGAAGCGGCGTTACCACAAGAAGCGAATAAAAATGCTGATACTGCAAGGATTCCAAATAATTTTTTCATTTTTTTTTTTTTTGATTATTAGATTTATTTAACGCTGCAAAAGTAAGCATAAAATCAGATGTCAGCATTAAAAAATATTATTTTATTGTTAAAGAATGTTAATCGGCCACATCAATGATTTCGCACCATCCAAACTTGTCTTCTTGTTCGCCGAACTGTATGCCTGTCAAGCGGTTATACAATTTTTGGCACCAAGGACCGGGTTGTCCGTCTTTAGCGAGTTTGATAATTTTACCGGTATCGCGGTCGTCAATAAGTCCGATAGGGGAGATAACGGCGGCGGTTCCGCAGGCGCCGGCTTCTTCGAATGTTTCAATTTCTTCAATTGGCACGTGTCTTCTTTCCACAACGAGTCCCATATCGGCAGCCAATTCTCTCAAGCTCATATTGGTAATGGAGGGGAGGATGGATCCGGAATCGGGGGTAATGTATTTTCCGTCTTTGATACCGAAGAAGTTGGCGGGACCGGCTTCGTCGATATATTGTTTGGTTTTGGCATCAGCGAAGATGGATGCGGAATAGCCTTCTTTGTGAGCTCTTTCGCCGGCGCGCAAGCTGGCAGCGTAGTTACCGCCCACTTTTACGTGACCGGTTCCCATTGGTGCGGCACGGTCATAATCACGTACCAATTGCATTTTAACCGGTTTGAAGCCTTCTTTAAAATAGGGACCTACCGGAGTGACAAAAATCATGAACAGATATTCATCTGACGGAGCCACGCCGACTTTTTCGCCGGTACCGATGAGCAACGGACGTAAGTATAATGTTCCACCACTTCCGTATGGCGGGATAAATTCTGAGTTTAATTGAACTGCTTTCCAGCATGCTTCTTTGAAAATTTCTTCTGGAACGGGAGCCAACATAATCGTTTCTGCCGAGCTTTGCAATCTTTTGAAATTTTCAATCCATCTAAAAATGCGGACTTTGTTATCGGCACCGCGGTAGCATTTCAAGCCTTCGAAAGCTGCTTGTCCGTAGTGTAAACAAGTGGCAGCCATGTGCATAGAAACTTGTTCGGAGGAAGATATCTCCAATTTTCCCCATTTTCCGTTTCTGTAGTAGCAACGAACATTGTAGTTCGTTTTAACATAACCAAAAGATAAGTTTTTCCAATCTATATTTACCATAAGTTTAATGTTTGTGTTTGAGTTTGCTCAAACAAGTTTTTAATATTTAATTGTTGTATATAATTTATTAATAAATGGTTACACGGTCAGCAAACACTTGATTTCATCCACTTTAAGTTTTTCTTTTCCGTGTAATGCGGCCAATTCCATCAAAAACAGGGCAGCGATATAAGTGGGAGAGAATTTTTGGATTAGGTCAACGGCTGCTGCGCCGGTGCCTCCGGTTGCCAAAACATCGTCAAAAAGGAGAACTCGCTGATTGTGTTTGAGTGCGTCGGTGTGTATTTCAATGGTTTCGCTACCATATTCCAAATCGTAAGTTTCACGAAACGTACTATATGGCAATTTCCCCTCTTTGCGAATGGGAACGAAAGGAATATTCAATGCCAAAGCGATGGATGGTGCAAAGAAAAATCCTCTGGATTCTAAAGCGACGATTACATCCGGTTTCATCTCTTTTGCCACTTCGAGAAGTTCTTCAAAATAACTCCTGAAAGTCGCTGCATCATTCATAATTGTTGTAATGTCATAAAACTTAATCCCTTTTTTGGGAAAATCTTGCACAATTCTAATTTTATTAATATCAGCCATAAGTATTTCTTTTGAGGATAATGCGTTGCAAATTTACATGATTATTTTGATATAAAACGTTTTGTTTCCATATTTTTTGAAAAAAAAGCAAAATCTTATTCCATTCTATTTCAATCTTATATTGACTTAAACGAACATTCTATACTATCATTGTTTAAAAAAAATGACAGAATATTTTTTATTCCCGTTTTTAATCGTCAAAATGTAGCTACCTTTTGACATTTGAGTGGCGGGGAGTACAATTTCGTTTTGGGTGATTTTGCCCTTGCTGATCACTTGTCCCGAATTGGAACAGATGAAATAATCCATTCCCCAAAAGGGTTCAAAGGGTTTGAGGTAAAGATAGTTAGTGGCAGGGTTGGGGTAAATGGTGAGGGGCGGCAAATCGCAGGCTTCAGTCAGTATTATTGTATCAAGTAGATAATTAGATAGATATGCAGACAAGTCGAATTTTTGTAATTTAGGTTGAGTGGTCAGCAAGCTGTATTGGAAATATTCATTGGTAACGTAGTAATGGAGGGCATCGGTCGTGGCGATGGCTTCCACTTGATGCCCGATAAGGTCAATATTAATTTTTCTTTTGTTACCGGAAAAAAAAAGGTCATCAGGGAAATCGTAAAGCAAGAAGAAAAAAGGAGCCAGCGCGTTGTTGTAACCGCATAATACAATAAGCTGTTTTTCACGGAGATAAGTAGCACCGGTGATCAGTCCGTCCACCGCGCACGCATCGCGCTTATGTGCCACGTGATGTCCTGCCGTTTTGGGCAATACATACAGTGCCGTTCCATTTGTAATCCATTGTTTGGTAAATAGATATATACTGTCTGCGGTGACGATAAATGCCTCGCAGTCGTAGTCGGTGTTCATACTTGCCGGCGTAAAATCGGTTTGGTCTTCGTAATTAAAAAAGATGGTATCAATGGTAAAATTGTTTGCTAACAATCCGGCTTTACTGATTTTTAAAATGCGCAAATCGATTCTACTGCCACTATTGTTTCCAAAATCGCCGAAGTATAGATAGTCGGCATCTTGTGAGATTTCCTCGGTGTCGTAATTGCCGGTTTCTGCAATGCGAATGCTGTCGATAATTACGCCTGTCGTTGAATCTAATTTATAGAGGTTTAAGTTGAGATGGTCGTTGAAAGTCCAGTAGCCGCCTTCCCAGAATATCATTCCCGATGTGCCGTTCAGGATATTGTCAAGGGTATAAGCAGTGACCGGATTAATGGAAATGGAATCATAGATACAGCTTCCGTCGTTGGTGTCAGCCACGGAATTATAGTTCGTGGCGAGCGGGTCGGTGCAGCCGCAGATTTGAGCGGATAAATAACCGCTCAGAATGATTGTATTGAGCAAGAATAAAGTGAATCTTTTCATTGGGTTTTTTTTATTTCATTCCTCGCGATATCTTAATGTTTTCGTATGCTTGATTGAGTTTGGCAAATTTTTCTTCGGCGGCTTTACGCATATCTTCCCCTAAATGGCTGACACGGTCGGGATGGTGTTTTTTGGCGAGGCTTCGGTAGGCTTTTTTTACTTCATCATCGGTTGCGTCAGAGGATATTTCCAGGATTTTGTAATCATTGTTCAGGGAATCATAACTCGAATAGCTGCTGCGTCCATTGGAATTCGTGCTTTGTTGATAGTATTGATGATTGTTCAGGAACATGCTCTTGATGGATTCAAAATCATTTTGGCTAATCCCTGCCCATTGGGCAATATTTTGGATTTCTAAAATTTCTGCATTGAGCATCTCCCCGTCTGCAGCGGCTAAGCCGAACAAGAATTGCAGAATAAGGAGTCTTTCGTGGATGGAGGAATTTTTTCTTAATTGAGTGCATATAGCGGGAATATCGTAATTGTTCTGATAGATTTCTTGCATCTCCGCCATTGCTACGCTGGCTCTAGCATGTCCCATTGTCTTGATAAAATAGTCTTTGAGGTAGTACAATTCAGACTTTACAAAACGTCCATCTGCTTTTATAACTGCCGCAGACAGTATCAGCAAAGTGGAACTGAAATCTGACCTGCTGTAAGTTCTATGATGTTCAATTTTGATTTTTGAAAAGACTAACTTATCAATGAATGAACCAATGAAATAGCCTGCAACAGCTCCCCAAAAACCACCAAAAATAACCCCCAGTATGATTCCAATTATTCTAAACACACTATTAATATTTAAACTTGTTTCCCAAAAAGGTCGAATCTGTCGGCATCTTGAATGAGGACGGAACAGAACTCTCCAATTTTGATATTTTTATTTTTCTGAATGATTACGGCATCATCTACTTCGGGAGAATCAAATTCCGTTCTTCCCACAAAGCCGTTTTCTTCCTCATCATCCACGATTACTTTCATGATGCTGCCGACTTTGGTTTTATTTAGTTCTAATGAAATATCTTCTTGTAAATTAATGAGTTCTTCTAATCTTCGGTTTTTCTCTTTGAGTTTGATGGGGTCGCCGAGCGGGTACGCGGGCGTTCCTTCTTCTTGTGAATAGGAGAAAAACCCCAATCGTTCAAAACGCATATCTTTCACAAATTTCAGCAGTTCTTGGTGGTTTTCCTTTGTTTCGGTGGGATAACCGGAAATTAAAGTGGTTCGCAATGCAATTCCCGGGACTTTATTTCTGATTTTCTCAATGAGTTTATAAGTCTGCATGGGATTTCCGCCGCGGTTCATGCTTTTTAGAATATTTTCGCTAATGTGTTGCAGCGGGATGTCCAAATATTTGCAAATATTTGAATATTCGTTCATTACATCTAAAATTTCATACGGGAACCCGATGGGGTAGGCGTAATGGAGGCGAATCCATTCAATGCCCTGAATTTGCGCCAAGCGGCGGAGCAGACGTTCCAAATCGCGGCGTTGATACAAATCCATTCCGTAATATGTCAGGTCTTGGGCAATGAGCATGAGCTCTTTTACACCCTTAGAAGCCAGATTTTCAGCTTCTTGCGCAATCATTTCAACCGGTTTGGAAACCTGTTTTCCACGAATGAGTGGGATGGCGCAGTACGAACATTGGCGGTCGCAACCCTCCGATATTTTTAAATAAGCATAATGGGAAGGAGTGGATAGCACCCGTTCTGTTTGGCACAATAAATCGAATTTCTTGACATTCAACAACTTATTGAGTTCTGCGAACGGATAAATCCCGTCAATTTCCGGCAGCGATTCTTTTAAATCGCTCTCATAACGTTGTGCTAAGCAACCGATGACGTACAATTGATGAATCAGTCCTGATTTCTTTCGTTCAATTTGAAAAAGGATTTCGTTGATGGCTTGTTCTTTGGCATCTTGAATAAAAGAGCATGTGTTTACCACAACTACATCAATTCCTTTTTCTTGAATGGAGTTATGATAAACGACATTTCCTTGTTGTCGAAATTGGGCTGCCAAAATTTCGGAATCGACGTTGTTTTTTGAGCAGCCCAATGTTATAATGTTAATTGTCATTCAATCAATTTTTGTTTTAAAATATGGTCAATTTCTTGAATTTCTTTTTCGGAGATGATGAGAGGGGGAGCGATGCGAAGGGCGGTATCGCAGAAGAGAAACCAATCGGTAAGCAGTCCGATTTCCAAGAATTTTTTATCCATTTTCAGGCAATAGGAGCTCTCTTTAAAGTCTAAAGCCATCATCAAACCTTTTCTTCTAATTTCTTTGATATTAGGTAGTTGTCTAAAAATATTTTCCAGCGCTTCTCCTTTTTCTTCGACATGTTCCCAAATTTTGTTATCGGTAATCAGTTTCAGGTGAGCCAAAGCAGCAGCGCATGAGACGGGGTGTCCTCCGAAGGTGGAGATATGACCGAGTGCGGGGTCGTGGGTGAGGAGTTCCATGATTTGCGAAGAAGCGATGAATGCGCCCAATGGGAGCCCTCCGCCAAAGGCTTTGGCTAACAGCAAGATGTCAGGTTTGATATCATAATGTTCAAAGGCGAACAATTTGCCGGTGCGTCCCAAGCCGGTTTGGATTTCGTCAAAAATCAGCATGGTGCCGGTTTCGGTACAGCGTTTACGTACAGCTTGCCAATAGGGTTTGTCGGCGGTTTGAATGCCTCCTTCGCCCTGAACGGGTTCTACAATAAAGCAGGCGGTTTTATCGGTAATCAGTTTTAAGTCCTCTTCCACGCCGAACCTGATGGCGCGGGTATTGGGCAATAGAGGTTCGAAGGCGTGACGGAAAGAATCGCAACCCATGACGCTCATTGCGCCGTGCGTGCAGCCGTGATAAGCGTGGTTGCAGTGGATTATTTCGTGTCTGCCGGTCGCACGCTTGGCTAATTTCAAGCCGCCTTCAACGGCTTCGGAGCCGGAATTGACGAAGAAAGCCGTTGATAATTCCTGAGGTAGGAAGCTACAAAGGAGGGTTGCCAGTTCCACCTGAGGTTGTTGAATGACTTCGCCATACACCATCACGTGCATATACTTCGCCACTTGCTCTTGAACGGCTTTTACAATGGCAGGGTGGGAGTGTCCCATGTTGCAAACGGAAATACCGGCGACTAAATCGATATATTTTTTCCCATCGGTTGCATACACATACATTCCTTCTGCATGGTCAATGGGAATACCCATAGGATCATCCGAAGTTTGCGCCACGTGACGGAAGAAATTTTGTGTCAGTAATTGGTTATTTGCCATGATAATTGCAAATACGACGTAGATTAACCTTTATAGAAAGGCATTTTAACTACGACGGCTTTGAGTAATTTTTCGCGGATTTTGATATAGATTTCGCTGCCGATTTTACTGTATTCAGTTTTTATCCAAGCAGTTCCGACAGATTTATTGATAGAGGGGCCGTGCGTTCCGGAGCGGACGATACCGATCTGGTTCCCTTCTGCGTCGCAAACTTCATATTCCAAGCGAGGGATTCCGCGGTCAATCATTTCGAAGCCGACCAATTTGCGTTTTAGTCCGTCGGCTTTGAGTTGGAGCATATAATCTTTGTCGATAAAATCTTTGTGGTCCACGAATTTGGTAATCCAGCCTAAACCGGCTTCAACGGGGGAGATGGTATCGTCGATTTCGTGACCGTAGAGGCAGAAGCCCATTTCGAGGCGGAGGGTATCGCGGGCGGCAAGACCGATCGGTTTGATGTCAAATTCTGCACCGGCTTCAAAGACGGCGTTCCATACTTTGACGGCATCTTCATTTTTGAAGTAGATTTCGCAACCACCGGCACCGGTATAACCTGTTGTGGAGAAAACAATGTTAGGAATACCTGCAAATGTGATGGTTTGTGTGGTATAATATTCCATATCAATCACATTAGCATCGGTCAACTTTTGCATGGCTTTCAATGCTAAAGGACCTTGAACAGCTAATTGGGAAATTTGGTCGGAGATATTGGCAATTTCTGCACCGAATTTTTCGTTTTGTTGGCTGACCCATGCCCAATCTTTGTCGATATTGGCGGCATTAACGACCAATAAATAATCGTTTTCGGCGATACTGTAAACCAATAAGTCATCAACGATACCCCCTTTTCCGTTAGGAAAGCATGAATATTGTACTTTTCCCGGGTGAAGGGCAGCAACATCATTGGAGGTGATGTATTGTAAAAGTTCGAGTGCTTTGGGACCTTTTACGGTAAATTCCCCCATGTGTGAAACGTCAAAAACACCCACTTTGCTTCTTACATGTAAGTGTTCAACAGACAATCCTTCATATTGAATCGGCATGTAAAAGCCTGCAAATTCTACCATTTTAGCACCTAATTTCTCGTGAATTTCTTTAAATACAGTTGTTTTCATTCTTTAATATTTTGTATAGATATCTGTTTATAAATTTTGCGCAAAAATAGTGAAATTTTTTGAAAAATTGAGCCTCATTAAAAATATTAATGTATTTTTGCACGTTGATATTTATTAATAACTTTAATTAAAATAAAATGAGAAAAATTACAATTATCCTCTTAGCCGTGGTTGCTGTGGGGTTATCTACATCGCTGTCTGCTCAAAAACAATTTTCAGCTATTATCAAATCTAAAGTAAGTTGTGAGGGAACTACGGATGCCAACTTTATCAGCAGTTTGCCTAGTGAAAATTCTGTTATGATATGCGGTAACAGTACCAAATCAACCATCATTATTCAAGAAGGATTTGGGATGATTACGATTACTAAAGGCGATGCGAAAGTTATCTATACCATTTATGATATTGCCGGAATGGGACAATATTATATTGAAATTAATGCCGATACATTGGCAAAAGTGAAGGAAAATAATCCCAGCAAAGAAGAGATCGTTTATACCGGTGAAAAAAAGACGATTGCCGGTTATGAATGTGAAAAAGTGAATTTTATTTCTACCGATTTACAGACCGATGAAGAAACTACTACTGTTTTGTATGTCAGCACCGAAATATGCCCCGGCGATGAACTGAATTTTGCAGAATTCCCTGGAGTTAAAGGGTTCCCCCTAAGATCGGAAAAAAAGATTGATTATCAGGGAGATGAAGTAACCATTATCTCGGAAGCTTATGAAGTTACCCCCAGCAAGAAAATCAAACCTATTGAATTCTTACTTCCTTCAGAAGCTAAATCAGCATACGACAGCCCTGAATTTTTGAGATTGTTTGGTATGGGCGGCGACGATGAAGAAGAATAATGGTCATTTTATAGTATGAATTTGAAGAGAACGTATTGGTTTGCGTTCTCTTTATTTTTATCATTGAAGATATGAATATTCAAAAATATCAGAAAATCAAACACGAAATACCGGAAAATGTGCGGCTTATTGCTGTGTCCAAAACAAAACCCGAGAGCGACATTTTGCAATTATATGAATTGGGACAACGAATTTTTGGAGAAAATAAGGCACAGGAACTCAAACAAAAACATGAAAATCTTCCGAAAGATATAGCGTGGCATTTTATCGGACATTTGCAAACCAACAAAATCAAATATATCATCCCGTTTGTTCACCTCATTCATAGCATTGATAGTTTTAATTTACTGAAAGAGGTTAATAAACAAGCATTGAAGAATAATCGACAAGTATCTTGTCTGTTACAATTTCATGTGGCGACAGAGGAGACCAAGTATGGTTTTTCATTCCAGGAAGCAGTTGAAATGTTGCAGAACCCCGAATTTGAGAATTTAAAAAATGTCAGCATCGTCGGCATTATGGGAATGGCTTCGCTGACCGATGATAGAAGCCAGATACGGCGTGAGTTTTCAACGCTTTATTCTTTCTTTGAAAAATTAAAAGCGACCTATTTTAAGGGGAAAGATAGTTTTAAGGAAATTTCGATGGGCATGACGGATGATTACGATATTGCCATTGAAGAAGGAGCCACGCTTATCAGGGTGGGCAGTGCTATTTTTGGTGAACGAAATTACAATATATAATATATGTTAGAAACTACTTTATGTGGGATTCCTTTTAAAAACCCGCTGATTGCCGCTTCCGGGGTTTTTGGTTTCGGAGCAGAATACGGGGAGCTTTATGATGTGAGCATTTGGGGCGGATTATGTACCAAAGGTTTGACCCTGCAACCCAAATCCGGAAACTCGGGTTACCGGATATATGAAACCGCTTCCGGTGTGATGAACAGTATCGGCTTGCAAAACCCGGGCGTTGAGGCTTTCGTGAATACCGAACTGCCGCGTATGAAAAAACTGAATACTCGTATTATAGCAAACTTGGGCGGTCATTCCACAGATGATTATTTGCTGGGAATAGAGAAATTAGACCGGACAGATGTGGACATGATTGAGCTAAATATTTCGTGTCCGAATGTAAAAAGTGGCGGGATGGCTTTCGGCCTGCAGGCAAAGAGTGCCGGTGAGATTGTCGGATTATGTCGCGAGCGATGCCACAAGCCATTTATGGTAAAATTATCGCCGAATGCAGAAAATATTGTAGATGTAGCACTTGCTTGCGAAAATGCCGGTGCAGATGCCTTGTCCTTGGTCAATACTTTTCAAGCGATGGCCATTGATGTGAAAAAGCGAAAACCTGTTTTTGAAAATACTTATGCCGGTTTGTCCGGTGCAGCCATCAAACCCCTTGCCTTGCGAATGGTACACGCTGTATGTCAGAAGGTTAGTATTCCGGTTGTTGGAATTGGCGGCATTAGAACGGCAGAAGATGTGATTGAATTTATGATGGCAGGTGCCACTGCCGTTCAAATTGGGGCGGCACTCTTTTCCAATCCGCTGCTTCCGATACAAATGATTGACGGATTGCAACAATTGATGGAACAGGAAAAAATCTCTGATTTGAGCGAGATTCGAGGTATTATTAAATAAAAAAAAATCCCTGCGCAAACAGGGATTTTTTTTAGCGGTCAATCACGCTATTTCCTTTCCTGAATGTACTCATTCATTTCATCTTTGGAAGATGAATAGGTAAAAACACTGTTTACGAGATAATATTTATTCTTGTCGAAACAATAGTCGTAAGCATATTTAAGAAATTCCAATTTAGTATCTTCATACGTGAACAACCTAGCAATTCGGGTTAGTTGCTCCGTTGTCATCAGTTGGGAGGAGACGGCTTGTTTAGCAATGGTAAGTTTTGAATCTTCGAAACTTTCATCTTCGATCAGGCGTACAATTTGTTCAAGATCTCTGCCGGAGCAAATTTGGGGTGCGGGAATGGGCGGGGGAGTGGGATGTCCGTAGTCGTTATGATGTCCGTCGTTGTTGCCGTGATGGTCGTTATTGTTATGATGTCCGTTGTTGTTGCCGTGATGGTCGTTATTGTTATGATGTCCGTCGTTATTGCCGTGATGGTCGTTGTTGTTATGATGTCCATCGTTGTTGTTATGATGTCCGTGGTTATTTCCGTTCATTTGGGCATCCATTTCCATGCCGGCTTGCATTACGCCGGTAACAAAAGCCAATGACATTGAGTAAGTGGTTTGAATAGCGTAGTTTACGGATTCTATTGAAATCCGGTTTTCGTTGGGGAAATATTGAATAATGTAATTATTTCCCGATGGTTTCATGCGTAAACTTGTGGACATTTCGGTGCGATTGTAATTATCCAAAATGACTTTGATGGTGTAATCATTGGGAGTCAGATTGGAGACACAGATGGATTCCACGGATTGGTTATTTTGCGGGGTGTTGTTCAAGTAGAGCCAGAAGCGTTCATGATTGTTGGAAGCGATGGACAGTGAGGTGGGCTGTGCAAATGATACCAACGAACTCAGGCAAAAAATGATGACGAATAATTTTTGTTTGGTCATATGAAAAGAGGGACTTCCAGTTTATAATATTTGTCAATCAATCAAGTGTTGTGAAGTCCGTTAAACAACTCTCAACTAAAATTGACGCTGCAAAGGTACTATTATTTTTTTTATATGATAAAATATTTGATAGATGTCCTATAATTTTTTTTCATGGCTTGATTATTTTTCATTTGTTTGATTTATAATTCGCTGATTTATAATTTTTTATACGCAATTAATTTGCTAAAGAGGCGGAATTGGTGGCTTCTGTGGGTTGAGATTGGTTATGATGATGAAGAAGGTATGTGCGGGTATGTTGCGCGAAGGATGGGAGCGGATACCCCGCGCGGCGCAAGGGAAGAGCTGATTGGCAAATATGAAGTTGCCGCGCGGAGTATGAGCGGACAGCCTGACGGCTTGGCGGGGTGTATGATACAATGGGGAGTCTTGTTATTCCGAGCCGGCGCGCCCAAAAAATTAAAAAATGTAAGATTACATCACAAAACTGTCAGTGATAGAGATAAATATGATTTTATCATTTTTTTTGAAAAAATGATAAAAGATATTGGTTTCGCTTTGAATTTGTATTAACTTTGCAGCGTTAAAAATAATTATAGAATTTGACTATTAATCAAGTAGATAAATACCAATAATAATTAAAAAAGATATTATGAAAAAATGTTTATTCCCATTACAATTTGTCTTTTTGGCAATTCTTATGTTTATATTTGGGGCAAGAAGTGAGGCGCAAGTTACGTTAGCCGGCTGGACATTTCCCACCGCGGTTACACCGGCAACCACTACTTATTCGGCAGAGTGCGGCGTATTTCAAAGTACCGCAATGATTTATCTTGATGGAACGAATGGTTCATCCAATTGGGTGGGCGGCGGTCCTATCACGTTTTATACCGGGGTAGCTCCTGCGCTCGAAAATGCGGCGTGCGAAGTTACTACTGCAACGCAAGCCTTGTCGCTCGTTAATCAGAATTCTCTATACAACGACAATTGTATTGTTTTTAAACTAACCACAACAGGTTATTCGGATTTAATGTTGAAATACAGTACGCGGGGTACCTCGACGGGATTCGCAAATCAGACTTGGGCACATAGCACAGATGGTATAACTTTTACAGATGATACTACGTTTACGGGAAGAACAGGGACAAGTTTTACTGCATTAACTGTTGATTTTTCAGATATAGATGAGATTGATGATCAAGGGTTTGTTTATATTCGTTTGACTGTTTCGGGTGCTACCAGCACAGGTAACAACCGTTTTGACAATATTAATTTTACCGGTGTAAGTCTTTCAGCAACTGCTTCTGTGGATCAGCCTCGATTTTCAGTGGCTACCGGCAAGTATTGTTCTTCGCAAAATGTTGCTATTACGTGTGATACCGTGGGCGCAGAGATTTATTATACATTAGACGGGACAACCCCCGACAGCTTGACCGGTACATTATATACCAATCCCATTGAAATCAGCTCAACGACTACGTTGACAGCCATTGCTTATAAAGAAGGATTGGATGCAAGTATTTTACGTACAGCTACTTATACTTTGCCGACAGTTGTTGCCGATATTTCCACTTTTAAAGCAGGCGCGGATAATAGTTATTACAAAATAATGGGAGATGTAACCGTAGTATTTCAAAGCGGGAACAACCTATATGTACAAGATGCTACCGCCGGATTGTTGATATATAGCTCAGGATTAAATAGTTATAATAATGGAGATGTGATTTCGGGCGGCATTTGCGGAACGGTTAAATTGTATGGCGGGATTAAAGAAATGACGAATCCCGAATTTGAAAATCCAACGGCAGTTGCCGGTACGCCAATTCTTCCTATTTCCGTGACAATAAGTGACTTATTAGATAATTGGGATACTTATGATTCCAAACTTATCCAATTGGAAGGTGTGCATTTTGCCGCAGGTACTTTCGGTACATCCATCAACTTATACCAAGGGACAGATTCAATGGCTTGCTATAATTTGTATTCCACATTAGGAGGCATATCTGCGCCGGTGAACGAAGCCAACGTTATCGGTATGGCTGTATATAACAATATATTATGTCAAATTGCTCCGCGTTATCCGAGCGATATTATTGAAACCGTGCCTTCTGTTACCATTAATGCCCCTGACGATTACGCCATTTTTGAAGAAAACGATTTTGTAAATATTGATATTACAACGCAGTTTTTTAATTATGAAGACGGAAGAATGATAAAATTTGAATTGCGCGGTGGGTTGGATACTGTTTTTTATTGCCAAGATGATGTCACTTTGTCGGTAATTGAAAATGCCAATTTAACGTTGCCCATAGGGGATTATTCATTCATTGTTTCTTTAGTTGATAACAATCTGATGGATTTGACACCTCCTGCTATTGATAGTGTATCTTTCAGTGTTCATCAAATTTACATCGCTATTGAAGCTACTCCGGATCCTGTAACATTTACGGCATCGGGCGAAATGCAAAACATCACCGTTTCTGCTTTTAATCTTACAGAAGCTATTATCGTTTCTTGCAGTAATCCTGATTTTTCATTGAGTACCAATACACTTCCGGCAAATACGACAAACGGAGTTGTTTCCATTACATATAATGGAACTACCGGTACAACGGCAACATTGACATTGACCAGCGGCACTGTTATTACAACCATTACGCTGTTAGTTGAGATTCCAATAGATACCGTTTTTTATTCCACCGGTTTTGAAGCGACGGACGGTTTTACTGCCGGCACTGTGTACAATAATCAGACGGTTGCTTATACCGGCGACGAGTTGAATATGGAATATCAATGGGGAACTTATTTTGGTACACCCTCAACGACATCCCCAGTTTATGGAGCCCAATCCATGCAAATGCGCTGGTACACCTCCACACCGGATAATATCGGTTATACTTTTACAAATTTCGATGTTCCGAATGCCACGAAAGTTGAATTTTCTGCCAAGAACACGAACGACCTGAATGTTTCTGTTAGTTATTCAATCGATGGAGGAGCAACATACGTGGGAGATTCTATTTTTATGTTGCAATCTACTACCGGCAGATATACTTACCACATTTGTGATTCAGGACAATATGATTATGTCAGGGTGAAATTTGCAATTTCTTTGCCAACAACACTTCCAACTGCAACTTCCAGATTATACATAGATTCCGTATTGATTTATCAGGTACCCGGATTGGGACCAACCAGCGTAGCGACACCCGAATTTTCCGTTCCGGAAGGTGTATATTTCGATATGATGCAGGTAGAGATAACCTGCCGCGTACCGCACGCCCAAATCTATTATACCACCGATGGCAGTGACCCGGATTCTCTTTCCGGAATTTTGTATGAAAATCCTATCAACATTGTCCAAACAACCACACTGAAAGCCATTGCCTATAAACAAGGACTGGACGTAAGTAACATTGCAATAGCAACTTACACCTATCCGACAGAAGTTGCTGACCTTGCTACTTTCAAGGCTGTGAACGAGACTTTGGGAACGAATACCACGCCGTATAAGATTACCGGCGATGTTACCTTCGTATATCGCAGTGGTCGTTACATCTATATTCAAGATGCAACAGCCGGCTTATTAGTATATGATAATCAGACAAGTATGATAACCAACAACTATGTTGAGGGGGATGTTATCTCTGGAGGAATTTTTGGGACGTATACCGTTTATAACGGTTTGATAGAAATGATACCTCTGCAGGATTGGGCAGCTTCGACTACGAACACGGGAGATGTTGCTCCTGTGGTGGTGACGGCATCAGATTTGATGAACAATTTTGCAGCATACGAATCACAATTAGTCAAAATCATTCGAGTTACTTATACTGATGGTGGTACATTTACAACTGCGTCAGCGACCACAATTGATTTTGTTCAGGACGGAAATGTATTAGGCGCCCGGAATCAGTTTAAGACCTTAGATACTACGATTGTTGCCGCTTCTATGGGAGATATTATCGGATTCGCTTCTATTTATACGGTTGGTGGTGTCTCGACGATACAGCTTTTCCCACGTTCCAATGAAGATTTATTGGAGGCTTCTTTGCCTATGCCGATTTTTACTCCTGCCGGCGGTACATACAATACAGCTCAATCGGTAACTTTATCGGTAGATTTAGAAGATGCTTCCATCTTTTATACCATTGATGGTACTACACCAACCGATGCTTCTACCTTATACGTTGCTCCGATAGAAGTAGCAACGGACATGACTATAAAAGCGATTACCTATCTTGACGGACAATCGAGTGAAGTCGCCGTAGAAGATTATATTATTGAAGTTGGTATTAATGAATCTGAAAATGATTTAGTACGGATTTATCCGAATCCTATGTCAGATTTACTTGCCATTCAAGCGGATAACAATATTGGAAGTAGGGTAGAGATAATTAACGCTTATGGACAAGTTGTTTATCGTAACGACTCACCGGTTTATCCGTTAAGCATCTCTTTCTCGGATAACGCGTCGGGGATCTACTTTGTTCGCATACTGAATAGTGATAATAGTGTTATCGTAAAGAAAATCACGAAGTTATAATTACTTAGTATTATAATTAAAAGGTCATTCAATTATTGAATGACCTTTTTTTTATAAAAGAGGCAATCTTCTGAGCCTACTATGAGATGGATGATGCAATTAAATCACCATCGTTGAAGAACGGGAAATTTGTCGGACACAGTACCCACTCGATCCAGCCCTTACTTTTTGTAGAGCCAAATAACGTTATTGAGATGGTGGAAGTTGGGTAAGGATTAATACGTGTTTTTGGTTATAAAGTGTGGTTGCGAAAAGCGTAATATCGCCGCCATCTTTCAATTTCAGTTTCTTGCGTAATGTTTTTTCGTCTATTGGAAAATTTCTTATAGTAATATTGGCGTGAGAAATGCCGGCGAGATGCTGACGAAGCTCTTGTTTGCTCAATCCGAAGACGGAGTGTACTTCAAAAATGCGTCCCATAAATTCAGGCTGCAAGGAATTCGATGTAAATAATTGACTATGTGGGTGTAATTTTTGAAGTTTCCATTGATGTGCCTCGGCGTTCATCATTCCGGCTTTTAGTATGGTAGCGTGTGGCTCATAAATATATCGGGCGGGATTTGTGGCATAATCGATGGCTGTTTGGCGCAAATTCTCGGGAAATATGCGCAAATTTTGATGTCCGTTTTTGTCGATATTTACGCAGTTGATGACGACATTTTCCTTTTTTGAAGCAGTAATAAGGACTAAAAGTTCCTTTATTTCATTTTGTACGGCTACGAGGTGAATTGAAGAGGTAGTGGGGATTTTTTCTAAAATCTGTTTTATGTCCAACATCGGTGACAATTTTATTAGAATAGTGTCACTTTTTGTCAATAATGTTGAGAGGTGGGGTAAAATGTTGGGTTCGCAATCTTCTAAACGAAATACTTTTTTGTCTGCTTTTCGGCGGGCGGGGTCCAAAAAAATGCAGTCGGCAATAGGTAGGTGGGGCAGGTATTCCATAGAATCCTCATTCAGTACTTTGATATGGGGCAGGTTAAGATTTCTAAAATTCTGTTCGGCGATTAAAGCCAGCTCTTTTTGTTTTTCTACGAAAAGAACACTTTTGAAATTTTGAGCAAAATGCATGGTGTCAATTCCCATGCCACCGGTTAGGTCGAGCAGACGATTGCCTTGAACGAGTGATGATTTGTAGCGTGCGGTTAATTCGGAGGAGGATTGTTCCACTGATAGTGGAGGTGGGAAAATAAAATCGAAATTACCATACAGTGATGGTAATTTCGATTTGGCTTTTTGACGTGCCTGTATTTGTTGGAGTAACCATTTCTTGTCGTAACATCCGAACCAATGGTCTTTAAGTGCGAGTGTGGGTATATCATCGTCTAAATGCTGACGAATGATTTCCATTTCATTCATAACGATCGTTATGCTTGTTTAGGTTTATTCATCATTCGGATTTTATATTCCAGGTCCTTGGCTTCTGCTTTGGCGGCATCAATTTTTTTGGAAAACTCTTCTTTGAGGAGGTCAGCATTTTTGGAATTGGAGAAGAATCCCAAGTTGTTTTCCCAGATGGCAATTTCGTCTTTCAGTTGTGCCAATTTATTGACCAAGAATCTTTTTTCCTTATCTAAAATTCTGTCGGCATTTGGATTGTTAAGGATCGTATCGATTTTAGTTTTAAAATTGTCGCGTTTTACTTCTTCCATGCTTACTTTGATGTCGGCGAATCGTTTGTCAAGAGCTTCGCGGTAGGCAGAATAGATTCTGTCTTTATCTTTTTTCGGAACGTAGCCCATTTCTGTCCATTCGCGTTGGAAAGTTTTCATGGCTTCCATATTGGCATTTTTATCATCTCCAAATTGGTGTTTTAAAATGCGTTGGATAAGGTCTTCTTTTTGTTTCAGGTTCTCTGCTTCAATATCTTGAACGTTACTGTAATAATTGGATTTAGCTTCGAAGAATTTGTCGCAGGCGGATCTGAATCTTTTCCACACGAGTTCGGAGTGTTTACGGGAAGTAGTGCCGATATTTTTCCAATCTTTTTGTAATTTGATGATTTCATCGGTGGCGTTGCGCCAGTCTGTGCGTTGCGCAATGGCTTCAGCCTGAATCGCTAAATTCAATTTTAAATTGTAGTTTTGAAGTTGTTCATCTTTTATTTTTTGGAAGAAATCTTTTTTCTTTTCAAAAAATTTGTCCAATGATGATTTGAAGCGGGTCCAAATTTCTTCGTTTACTTTAGGAGGTGCTGCGTCGAGCGTTTTCCAAACCTTCAGTATTTCTGTCAGTTGGTCGCTGATGGTATTATAATCTTTTACATTTTCGGTAGGTTGGGTGATCAGCTCCTCGGCTTGTTCGCAAAGAACGATTTTGGCGTTGTAGCTGTTTTGTTGTTCGGTATAGATTAGGTCATAATGCTCTCTGCGGCGTTGGTTGATTTGGTCGGATGCGTTCTTAAATCTTTCCCAAAGTTCTTCTTTTTTATCTTCCGGCACGGGTCCGATTTCTTTCCACTCGTTGTGTAAATTTTGTAACTCTTTGAAAGACTTGTTGATAGACTCTTGCAGAATTAATGATTCGGCAGCTTCGCAAAGTTTGATTTTAATTTCTAAATTCTTTTTCAAATCTAAACTTCTTAACTCTTTGTTGATGCGAAGAATGTCAAAGAATTTTTCAACGTAAAAATGGAAATTCTGCCATAAATTATTGGATTCGTTTTGTGGCACGGGTCCGATATTTCTCCATTTTTCTTGAAGATCTTTGTATTTGTCGTTAAGAATTTTAAGATTGGTTTCGCTTTCTATTAAAACACGCAGTTCTTCGATAATGGCATTTTTGGCTTCTAAGTTGCGTTGTTTTTCTAATTCTATATTTTCTAAATATTTATTTTTATTATTTCTAAAGGTTTGAAGTGCTTCGTGGAATTTATTCTCCAATTCGGTCGGTTCAAGGGTAAAATCTTCTTTTACTCCGCCATTTTGGATAAATGTATCTAACAATTGTTCTTTTTCTGTTTTCAGCAATTCCAAGATTTGAGACCTCAAAATGCCGACTCTTTGTTTGATGCTATTATAGTTTGTGTTTTCCACTACACGGCAAAGTTCGGTAACTGAATCTTCAATCGACAAGGCTTTGTATTCAGCTTCTACTTTTTCGATTGATTCTTCTTCACTTTCTTCACCACTATCATCATCTTCTTCTTCGGTGGAGTTTCCGGTTTCAATTTCAGCCATCATATCTTCAGCTGAAATGTCGGCTGGCGTAGCAACTGGTTCCGTATGAGTGGTGGCTGCTTCTACTTCTACTTCGGGGGTGGAGTTTCCGGTTTCAATTTCAGCCATCATATCTTCAGCTGAAATGTCGGCTGGCGTAGCAACTGGTTCCGTATGAGTGGTGGCTGCTTCTACTTCTACTTCGGGGGTGGAGTTTTCGGGTTCAATTTCAGCCATGGTATTTTCAACTGAAATATCGGCTGGCGTAGCAACTGGTTCCGTAGGAGTGGTGGCTGCTTCTTCGGCTTCGGGGACTTGGTTTTGTTCGAGTGTTTCTTCCGGCAAAGTAGATTCAACGGAATCGGGTGCCGATTCTACATTAACGGCTTCGGTCGCAGCAGTGGTTTCGGCACTGTCGGCTTGGGAAATTTCTTGTACATTGGTTTGGTCTTCTTGAGAAGTACCGGTGGTCGCGTTAAGAACTTGATTTTCATCATTTTCAGTGCGGAGAAGATCTTTTGGTTCCATAAAAATAGGAGATTTTAAATTAATAAAAAATAGTTGATTATGATGGGATGAAACGCTCCGTTACAACCCATTTTCGATTTTATCGGGTAATTTTGTTGTTAATGATTTTAGTTTTATTTACTTCTTGATATATATTGTAATGAACTCGGGACGTTCAATGTCGGCAAGATAGGGAGATATTTCGCTGTTTTCGCGAATATATTCCTTTAATTCACTTTTGGTGATTTGATAACTGTTTAAATTGTGTCCTTTGTGTTTTAGTAATTGATTGACTGATAATTCAATAATTCTGTTCTTTTTTCTAAAACGGGGATTTAAGAAAGAGTATCCCTTGGCTTTAAAATTGATGGTAATAATGGAATCCGACAATAATGCATCATTAGCTTTTTCGGGCAAATTGACACAAGTCAAGCGATAATCCAATGACACATCATACTCTTTGGAGTAGGTGACAAAAAACCATGCTAAGATTCCGATGCCGAGACAAATGAAAAAAGCAGATGAAGGCATTCTGAAATAATGCCTCCACCGGCTGTTTCCCCTGTTTTCGTTATTTTTATTTCTTATCATTTCCGTCAATCGCGATAGCAGCTTTTTCTATTTTCATTTTTGTGCCATCTTCCACTTCGATGATAAAAGTAGTATCTTGAACGTCAACGATTTTACCATGTATGCCACCGATAGTGACAATTTTATCACCTTTTCCCAAGGCATTGCGGGCTTCTTGCAATTTCTTTTGCTTTTTTTGTTGCGGACGAATCATAAAGAAATAAAAAACAATAATAATTAAGCCGAAAAAGATAAGCATCGTCCAGCCACCACTACCTCCACCTTGTTGATTATTCGGACCTTGTTGAATTAATAAGAATAAATTGTTCATTTGATAATTGTGTTTAATAAATATAATAATGTTAAGGAATTTTCACGTCAGCTTTTAATTTCAGGATGGTGCGGGTAGGGTATGTGTTGGTGGCGACGGTCACGGTATTGGTGACCGGCCCTTTTTTGGATTTTGAGTCAAAGGTTACTTTAATTTCTCCTTTTTCGCCCGGTGGAATCGGGGCTTTGGGCGGTACGGTGGTAGTGCAACCGCAAGATGCCATGGTAGAACTGATGATTAAATCGGATTTTCCGGTGTTGGTGAATACAAAAGTGTAGGTTAGTCGCTCGCCTCGCATAACGGTTCCGAAGTCAAATTCCGTTTTATCAAACTTGATTTGCGGACCATTTTCATCTTTGATGGAAACGGTAGATCCCTCGGCCGTTGCGGGATTAAAAACAATCGGTTCATTTTTTGTGCAGCCGGTAATGAGTAGGGTAGTGCTCACCATGATGAACCCTGCAATATGTGATAATCTTTTACTAATCATTATGTTGGTTCAGACTTTTATTTATTAATCCTAGTCCTTGCTTATTAATTTTTCCTGCTTGGCGGAGGTCTTCGGCAATTTTGTCCAATAAACCGTTGATGAAGGTTCCGCTTTTTAGCGACCCGTACGATTTGGCAATATCAATATATTCATTCATGGTAACTTTAATGGGAATCTCGGAGAATTCCATAATTTCGCAAAGAGCCATTTTCATGATAATCATGTCGGTTTCAATGATTCTATCTACCTCCCAATTGTCCAATTTGGCATCAATGATAGCTAAATACTCTTTCCCGTTTATAATGGTTTTGCGGTACAAATTTTTATAAAAGGCGGCATCTGCTTCGGGATCTTTAAACATGGCTTGAATGGGAACTTGTTCTTGTTTGGATTTCCAATAAACGATATTTTGAACAGTCAAAAGTAATGCGTCGTTATAATCATTAAACCAATGAAGGTTTTTTTCTTCAAAATACCAATGCAGGAGTGTGCTGGGGGCAATTACTTTTTCGATAATGGCAAGTACAAGTTCTTTATCAGTTTTGTAACTCGTTTCCGCCGTTTGCATGTACGTTTGATATTCTGGCAGTTCTGAGATTTCAGTAAATATCTTGGCAATTAGATCCTTTTCCTGATACCAATTAATTTTATATTGATTCCATTTTTTTTTCAAAACAATACTATCTTCAATTTGTTGAATGACAGCATTTTGAATAAATTTTGTATTAGGGTTAAGGTCTAACTCGGTCGGAAAATTTTTGTTTTTTCTGTCTTCTAACTTATTTTCAACGTACAATTTAATGATTGGAAATAAGGAAAAGAAGTAAAAAGAGAGTTCGTAGCATTGTTGAATAGAACGATCTAATTTTTTTTCACCGGCAACGATGTCTTCTTCCGTATTGTAGTTTTTAGCATATATTGCCTGCATTACCTTGATTCTCAAATATCTTCTACTTATCATCTTGACAAAAAATTAGACTGCAAAAATACAACATTTTTTTTAATGCTCGTTGCTGTTTACGCGAACTTTGGAAAATTGTGATAAAATTCATTCATGGTGATCATTTTATATACCAGTGTTGCGGCTAATACGTCCGAAACTGCATTTTCAGGTTGCGGGCAAAGTTCCACGACATCGAAACCGACCAATTGTTTGTTTTTGATGATAAGTTGCAGTAAATTCAATAGTTCGTGCCAATGCAGACCGCCCGGAAGCGGGGTGCCTGTTGCCGGCATGACAGAGGGGTCTAAGCCGTCTAAATCAATCGTCAGATAAACATTTTGGGTCAATTGGTCGCATACCCGTTGCATCCATTCCGGATTTTTGCCTACAATCTCGTGGGCATAAAAAATATTCTCTTCTACGATATTATTTTTTTCTTCGGCGCAAACACTTCGAATACCGACTTGAACAACTTTTCCGTATTGCTGGGCGCGGCGCATAACGCAGGCGTGATTGTACGGCGATTCGTGATAAGATTCCCGTAAATCGGCGTGTGCGTCAATTTGCAGAATCGACAAATGGTCGAATTCTTCGCTTGCTGCGCGAATGGCACCTATTGAAACCGAATGTTCCCCGCCTAACAACCCTACAACTTTTTCTCTTTTAATGTGTGAAATTGTTTTCTGATAAACCGATTCC
>Ga0265294_10001062_pt1 | contig 37318 bp, 40 predicted proteins | sample MunlanPumphouse3_FD_192504 | JGI IMG/M metagenome (GOLD analysis project Ga0265294, IMG submission 192504) | Groundwater microbial communities from a municipal landfill in Southern Ontario, Canada - Pumphouse #3 | ecosystem: Environmental > Aquatic > Deep subsurface > Groundwater | place... | reverse complement strand
TGCATCAAGATTTTTATTTTTTAGCATATTTTGTGCATTTGATTTTGCCTCTTTTTTATCCATCTCTGCTTTAAAACCAATAGAAAAAATATCTTTTTTCTCTATTGAAGCCAAAATATCTATATTTTTTTCAAGTTCCAAGCTCCAAGTATCACCTAAACTCTCTTTTTTTAATTTTCCGCTGAAACTCTCTTTTGGAATATAATCACTAATAGCAGCTACCATAAATAAAAAACTTTTTTTCAAAGATTTTAAAGCTAATTTATCTTGCAAAGCTAAAAACATAGTTTGTGAGCTATCAACAATTTGTAAATCAATATCTTTGGGTATATTTTCATATCCTCTTGTTATTACCAAACTTACATCTGCTCCAAGATAGTAAAGCGCTGTTGCTAAACTTGATGCCATTTTTCCACTTGAAAAATTTGAGATATATCTTACATCATCAATTCTTTCTACTGTTCCTCCACCACTTAAAACAACTCTTCTATTTTCCCAATATGAAGTTTTTAAAAGCTCTTTGCAAGTTTTATGAAAAATATCTATTGGCTCAAGCATTGCACCATTTCCAACATCTTTGCAAACTAACTCTTTTGTTTGAGTTTGTAAAACTTCAAATCCTAAATTTTTTAAGTTGTTTATACTTTGAATAGTAATAAGATTTTCAATCATATTTGTGTTTGCAGCAGGTGCAATAATAATTTTCTTTTTACAAGCAAGAACTGTTTGAAGTAGCAAATTATCAGCAATACCACAAGATATTTTATTTATAGTATTTGCACTAGCTGGTGCAATTACTAAAATATCAGCCCATTTTGCTATATCTATATGATTATAATCACTATTTTTATCCCAGTTTTCACTATTTTCATCTAAAACTTTGTTTTGTGAAATTGCTTCAAAAGTTATTGGATTTATAAACTTTTTCGCACTTTCACTCATAAGAACTCTAACAACAGCACCTGATTTTATATAAAGTCTTATCAAATCCAAAGTTTTGTATATAGCAATAGAGCCAGTAACTCCTATAAGAATTTTTTTATCTTTTAAAATCACTATTTATTTCTCTTCTTTTGCTTTTTTGGCTTTATCAAAATGTTTGTAAAAATATCCATCTATAGTTTTTGCTTTTGCTCGTGTCAAATACAATTCACCTTTTTTTACATTTCCAGTAACTGTTGAACCAGCTCCTATTAAAACATCATCCTCTACAGTTACAGGTGCAACAAATTGTGTATCACTTCCAACAAAAACATTTTTTCCAATAATTGTTTGATGTTTATTTACCCCATCATAATTACAAGTTATTGTTCCACAACCAATATTTGTCCCCTCATCTATAACACAATCTCCAAGATATGATAGATGCCCTGCTTTTACACCATTTAATTTAGCTTTTTTTGTCTCTACAAAGTTTCCTATATGTGTTTTATTCAGTTCACTATCTGGTCGTATTCTTGCCATTGGTCCAACATCACTATCTTTTACAATTGAGTCTTCAACTACACTATTTGTTTTTATATGTGAGTTTATAATTTTTGAGTTTCCAAGCAGACTTACACCATTTTCAATGATACTTTCACCTTCAATAGTAACTCCCTCTTCTATATAAATAGTATCAGGTAATCGAAGAATTACTCCAGCTTTCATAAACTCTTTTTTAATTCTATTTTGATGAATTACTTCAGCATCTGCAAGTTCTACTTTTGAATTTACACCTTTAAAATTCTCTTCATTTACAATCAAAGGTTTTAACACTTTTCCTTGATTTATAGCCATTTCAACTAAATCTGTTATGTAGTACTCTTTTTGTGCATTATTGTTATTTAGTTTTGGTAAGTTTTCAAGTAAAAATTTTGAACAAAACTGATAAATTCCAGCATTTGCTGTTGTGATTTTCAGTTCATTCGCTGTTGCATCTTTTTGCTCAACTATCTTTTTAACATCTCCATTTTCAATTATTACTCTTCCATAACCATCTGCACTTTCTAGCTTCAAAACAGACATTACAATAGTTGCATCAATATCAAATTTTTCTAGCTCACTTGCTTGAATAAGTGGCATATCTCCGTTTAAAACTAAAGTTTTTTCATATTTTGGAGCTATTCCCATAACAGCCCCTCCAGTTCCAGGGTAGTTTTTGTGGTCTTGAATTACAAAATTTATATTTGAAAAATATTTTTCAATTTCAGTTTTAACTTTTTCAAACTGATGATATAAAACAACCGTTATATCATCACTCAATTTTAAAGCCTCTTTTATAGAGTAGTAAAGCATTGGTTTTCCAGAAATTTTATGTAAAACTTTTGGTGTATCTGATTTCATTCTAGTACCTTGCCCAGCTGCAAGTATTATTATTGATCTATTCAAATTTATTCCTTTTTATAAAGCTTCATTTATCTCTTTTCTAAAATTCATTACAAGCTCACTTAATGCATTTCGCATATTATCATCACTTATATTTGTAGCTTCTAGATATCTATCTAAAACTCTCTCTTTGCTTTTAAAAAATTGTGCAATTTTTTTATTTTTTGGATGTTTATTATAAAGTAAAGCACCAGATGAAATAAGAGTAATTACAAGTCTAATATGACCTAAAATTGTAGCATAATTTAAAATATTAAATCCACTATTATCAGGTTCATTTAAATTAGCCCCTGCTGAAATCAACCATCTTGCAATCTCATAATTCCCTTTCCATTGAGTGTGATGAAGAGCAGTTCGTCCATGATTATCTTTTATATCAAGATTTGCTTTTTTTATCATAAGTTTTTCAACAACCTGAAGATTATCAGCAATTACAGCTTTATGAATTACAGTTCTTCCATCTTTATCTTGAATATCAAGACTTACTTTATATTTTAAAAATAGTTGAAGATTTTTTAAAAACTCTGCTTGCTTTTTTGGATTAAGAAGCTTTAATCCCTCTTCTACCATATACGCTATTGGTGTAATTCCATTCTCATCAACACAATTTACATCTACTCCATACTCTACAAGAGTATTAATAATAGGTTCACAACTATATTTTACTAACTCATATAAAATATTTCGTCCATTGGCTTTTTTTAGATTTATATTAATTCCTTGAGCCAATATTTTTTTAATATAAAAATCAAAATCGCCATTCTCTTGAACATACTTTTCAAGCTGTTTTTCAGGAGTTTTTTGCCCAGTTGAAGCTAGATACAACTCAATTAAATTTTCTAAAATAGATTTTCCATAATTATCTACTTGATTTACATTTGCACCATTTACTAAAAGAAAATCAACAACTCTTCTGCTTGAAAAACCTTTTAAAATCTCTTGATGTAAAATACTTCTTCCATCTTCATCTAAGACTTCAATATCAGCTTTATTTCTTATTAAAATCTCTGCAAAAGCAAAATTTTTCTTCTCTAACTCTTTTTGTAAAGTTGTTTTACCATCTTTTCCAATAGAGTTTACACTTGAAGAAAAACCTAAAACCTGTTCTGCTAAAGAGATATAGTTATCATTTTGATTGATTACTAAATATTTTTTATCTGTAATATCTTTATCATGTTTTTGTAAAGTTGTAATATAAAAAATCTCATCAACAATAGACATTCCTCTATTATCAACAACACCTAAATCAATTCTTCTATCAATTAAATGATTTAGTAAAATTTTATTTCTATGACCTAAAAGAACAGCATTATAAAGTACATTTTGTCCATTTTTATCAATAGCATTTATATTAATACCTTTTGCCATTAAAACCAAAGATATTCGCAAATTTTCTTGCAAAACAGAATAAAAAAGTGCATTTTGACCATTATTATCAACTACATTTATATCTTTTATCTTTTTTACAACATCTTCAACAAGTTCCAGATTTTTACTTAAAACTGCATCAAATAGAACTGTTTTTCCACTATTATCAACCGAATAAAAATCTGGATTAAAATCTTGTAAAAAAGAGTATGCTTTTAGATTTGCAACTCTTACAAGTTCTTGTAAAACAGTTCTTCCTTTACTATTTTTACTATTTATATCATAACCATTTTGTAATAAAAATTTTGCTGCTTCAAAATCATATTTTTCACAAGCATTACTTAGTACTGTTGCCCCTGTGTTATCCTCTTTGTACAAATCAACGCCAAGTTTTATTAAAAGTTTAATTGAATTGAATTTTTTCTTAAAAGCAAGTTGAAAGAGTATAGTTTTACCTCTATCATCAATAGCATTTATATCTACACCTTTATTTATATAACTTTTTACTTTGTTTTCATTTACACTATCTGACAATAGTTCTTTAAGTAAAGATTTACTATCTGCTTTGAAGTAGCTTAACACTATAAAATTCCTTATTCAAATCCATTTTTATATAAGCTTATATTTTAACCTAATTTCGATTAAAACTTTTTCTATATCTTTTTTTATCATTAAATTCTCTTTTATCCTCTTGCTTTTTTGTGCTAGCTCTATTTTTAATATTTCTATTTTTAAAAGGTGGTTTTTCAACATCTCTATCATCTATTAAAACACCTTTTAAAGATTTTTCAATAAATGCATTAAATGAGTTTCTTAAAATATAGGCTTTTTCATGATCTGGAAAAATTTCTGGCAACTTATACGAAAGCCAAAGATATAAAGATATTTTTTTTACCTCATCTTCAACCAAAAGCAAATCTTTTTGTGTAATTGCCTTTTTTGGTAAGGTAATTGATGGTTTATAGTGATTTGGTCGTTTTTTTATAACACTTGCAATATATGAGTTAAATGCTTGAACTATAATAGTTGATTTTGTAGTAATTGGAGCTTGAGCTAAAAGATATTTCTCTTCTAAACTCAAACCATCTTTGCTATCAACAATTCTTGAAGCTTCAAGCATACTAGATAGATTTGCAGCTTCAAAAGGACCAGCAAATTTCATATTTAAAGCAAAAAAGTTTAAAACTTTTGCTAAGGATTTTGTCTTTAAATGCATAGATAAATTTTCTAGCTGAGAGTTGTTTATCTTTACTTTAAATGGCGGTTTTATAGTTTTTATTGGTGCTTCAAACTCATCTTTGATATACTCTAAAACATCTCTTCGTGTAGCTCCTAAATATCCAGCTTCAAAAAGTCCAAATCTTCCAGCGCGACCTGCTATTTGAACTATCTCATTTACACTTATTTTTCTTTTTGAAATACCATCAAATTTTGTATCAGTTGTAAAAAGTATTGTTTTAATTGGAAGATTTAACCCCATACTTATAGCATCTGTTGCAATTAAAATTTGAGTTTGCCCATCTCTAAATCTTCTGGCTTCATCTCGTCTAACTTCTGGTGATAAATTTCCATAAATTACAGATACGGAATATTTTTTTTGCAGTTTTTGTTTAAGTTTTAAAACCTCTGCTCTTGAAAAAGCTATTAAAGCAGTTCCATTTTCAAGTTTTTCAAGTGGTGTCCACTTTTGCAAAACCAATAAAGGATTTTTTCTTTTATGTCTTACAACTTCTAACTCTTCATCTAAATATTGAACTATCTTTTTTACAGCTTCAAGAGCATTTACACTTCCAGTCATAATAACTTTTTTTGCAGGAACACCAATAATAGCATTTACCCAAGCCCAACCTCTATCGTTGTCTTCAAGCATTTGAACTTCATCAATAACTGCAACATCAACTTCAAGGTCAAAATCCAACATCTCAATTGTTGAGCAAATATGTGCAGCATCTTCACTTAATTGTTGCTCTTCTCCAGTTATTAGTGAAGCTTCTATTTTTGACTCTTTTAAATCTTCATACCCTTCAAGTGCCAAAAGCCTCAAAGGTGCAAGATATAATCCACTATTTGCCTCTTTTAGCTTTTTCATAGCATTATATGTTTTTCCACTATTTGTGGGTCCAACATAAAATTCTAATTTCCGATTCATACTTCTTGCTAGTGGATAAAGTGTTTTTAAATCACAATTTAATAAATCTTTTAGTTGTTCTTGCCAATTTTCTTTCATATTATAAATAACTCTCTTTTCTGTGTAAAACTCTACCAATTATTAAATTATCATCTTCAATATCAAAAAGAACTCTATAATCCCCAATTCTATATCTATATGCTGGTTCAAAATTTGTTAATTTTTTAATATTTGTAAGATTTGGAAATTTTTTAAGCTCTAATATTTTTTTCTCAATTTTTGTTTTAAAAGGTTCACTAATAGATTTTAAATCTTTTATAGCACTACTTCTAATTACAATTTTCATTTTTTAAATACTCTTCAAAATCAATTGTTTCATCTTCTCTTGTAGCTTTTAAAAGTTTTAAATCATCTAAATCCTCTTTAGAAACTATCTCTAATCCATCATTTTTAAAATGTTCTAAAAGCCACAAAACTTTATCTTTTAAACTTTCATCTTTTATATTTATTACAAATGAGTTCATAAAGTCTCCTTTTTTAAAATTCTTAAATTATATCTACTTTTACCAATATTTACATATAATACGAACTTTAAAAAAAGGATTTAATTTTATGAACTGTAAATATTTTGGCTCTTGTGCTTCTTGTACACTTTATGATAAAAATTATGATGAACAACTAAACTACAAAATCCAAAGAGAAAAAAATAGATTTTCAAATCTTACAAATTGCGATTTTGATATTATAAAAAGTACTCCAAAAAACTTTAGAAATAGAGTAGAATTTAGAGTTTGGTGGGAAAAAGATGAAAATGAGCAAAAAGATATTTTAACTTACGCTATGAATGATTTTAATAAAGAGATTTTAAAAATAGATTCATGTGAAATTGTAAATGAAGATATAAAAAATCTTATGCCAAAACTCTTAGATGAACTTCAAAAATCTATGATTTTATCTTTTAGGCTTTTTGCTATTGAGTTTTTAGTTAGTTCAACATCTGATATGCTTGTAACTTTGATTTATCACAAAAAACTTGAAGATGAGTGGATAAATTTAGCAAAACAGATTGAGCAAAAATTAAATATAAAAATAATAGGAAGAAGCAGAAAACAAAAAATTGTTTTAAGTAGCGATTTTATAAATGAGAGTTTAAATATAAATAATCAAGAGTTCAAATTTGCCTACGAAGAAAATGGATTTACTCAACCAAATACTTCTGTAAATGTAAAAATGATTGAGTGGGTTTTAAATAATATAGAAAAGTCAAATAAAGATTTATGCGAGCTTTACTGTGGTGGTGGAAATTTTACAATTCCACTTTCAAAAAAATTCAACAAAGTACTAGCAACAGAGATTTCAAAAACATCTATAAAATCAGCTTTAAGAAATTGTGCTTTAAATAATATTGAAAATATAAATTTTATAAGAATGAGCTCAGAAGAGTTCGTTGAAGCTTTGAATGAAGTTCGGGTTTTTAATAGATTAAAAAATATAGATTTAAAATCTTATGACTTTGATACTATTTTTATGGACCCACCAAGAAGTGGACTTGATGGTACAACAAGAGCTTTAGCAAAAGAATTTCCTAATATAATCTATATATCTTGCAACCCTGAAACTTTACATAGAGATTTAGAAGAGCTTTTAAAAACCCATAAAATAGTAAGATTTGCCTTATTTGATCAATTTGCATTTAGTGAGCATATAGAGTGTGGTGTGATTTTGGAAAAATATAGTTTTGTAGTATAATCAAAAATCAAAATAAAAGGAGAACTTATGAGTATATCTTCAACTTTACGACTAAATGCAAATGAATTAGATAATAATTTCGTTGAATCTATTAAAACTCTTTTTAAAGGAAAAGATATAGAAATAGTTACAAAAGTTATTGATAAAGAATTTGAAAAAGAAAAACTAGAATATCAACAAGCTTTAAAAGATGTTGAAGCTGGAATAGTACTTGAATTAGATGAAGATTATTGGAAAAATATTGATAAGTATATAGAAAAATGAAAATACTATATTCAGAAAAATTCAATATGGATTTAAAATCTATTTTAGATTTCATATCTGAAGATAGCAAGAAAAATGCAAAACAGTTTGCTAAAGATTTAAGAGAAATTATAAATCAAATTCCACCATTTTTATGTAAATATAGACAATCTATCTATTTTGATAATATTTCAATTAGAGATTGTATGTTTAAAGGATATGTAATACCTTACAAAATATCTAAAAACTCAATTACTCTTTTAGGAATTACAAAATATAAAGAAAACTTGTAAAAGCAAAATTAATTTAAACTAATTTTAAGAAAAGTTATATAATACTTCGTTTATAAATTTAGGGTTGAATTCAATCCGAAGATAGTAAAAGAAATTTTACAATCTATGCTAGGTAAAACTAGAAGGTTTTTAGGCTTGAATATTTTAGATATTCATAATTATTTTACAAATTCACAAAGGATTTATTATGAGAATTAATACAAACATATCTTCTCTAGGAGCTCAAGAAGCTGCTAAAAACACAAACAACAGTATTGCTAACTCTTTAGAAAAACTAAGTACAGGTTTAAAAATCAATAAAGCTTCTGATGATGCTTCTGGTCTTGCTATTGCTGATAAACTTAGAACTCAAGTTACATCTATAAATCAAGGTATTTCAAATGGTAACTCAGCTGTTGCTCTTTTACAAATCGCTGATAAATCTATGGCTGAGCAAGGAAAAATTCTAGATACTATTAAATCTAAATTAATTCAAGCAAATACAGATACTACTTCATCTGTTGGTAGAGTTGCTATTGCAAAAGATGTTACAAAATTACTTGATCAATTAAATAATATTGCAAAACAAACAAACTACAATGGTACTGCTCTTTTACAAAAAGGTATGGGAAGTGGTGCTACTAATACAACTAGTTCTCCTGGATTAACATTCCAAATTGGAGAGAGTAATACAGATTTAATTAGTACAAAAGCAATTCAAGCAAATGTTTCTGGTTATGGTTTAATTAGTTTAAAAACAAATGCATCTGCTGGAGCTGATGCTACAATCTCTACTGATGGTAAAAGTGTAACAGCAGATGGATTTACAAGATCAATGGCTTCTGCTGCTCAAACACAAATTGATAATGCTATTACAACACTAAATGGATATAGAGGAGATATAGGTTCTACTCAAAACCAAGTTGAATCAGCTGTAAGAAACCTTATGACTCAATCTACAAATATAAAAGCAGCTGAGTCTGTGATTAGAGATGTTGATTATGCTGAAGAGAGTGCAAACTTTAATAAACTAAATATCATATCTCAAGCTGGGTCGTATGCGATTAGCCAATCAAATGCAACTCAACAAAATGTTCTAAGACTACTTCAATAGTTCGGAAATGACACTTTAGTGTCATCATATTAAAAAGAGCTGGGACTGAAGTCCCAGTTCCAAATAAGTTCTCTTTTATTAAAAAAGTGGAGATTTTTCTTCACTTTTCTTTAATTTAATATTTAATTTAGAATTACTTTGCAATAATTGTCCAATTTAAAGTTTTATTTACACTAAAATAGACTAAATATAAGGACAAACTTATGAAAATAAACACAAATATCTCTTCTTTAACAGCTCAAGAAGCTTCTAAAAACACAAACAACAGTATAGCTAAATCTTTAGAAGCACTAAGTACTGGTTTAAGAATAAACAAAGCTAGCGATGATGCTTCTGGTCTTGCGATTGCTGATAAACTTAGAACTCAAGTTACATCTATAAACCAAGGTATATCTAATGGTAACTCAGCTATTGCTCTTTTACAAATAGCTGATAAATCTATGGCTGAGCAATCAAAAATTCTAGATACGGTAAAAGCAAAACTAATACAGGCAAATACTGATACTACTTCTTCTATTGGTAGAGTTGCTATTGCAAAAGATGTTACAAAATTACTTGATCAATTAAATAACATTGCAAAACAAACAAACTACAATGGTACTGCTTTATTACAAAAAGGTATGGGTAGTGCAGCTACTGCTACAACTAGTTCTGCTGGTTTAACATTCCAAATTGGAGAAAGCAATACAGATTTAATTAGTACAAAAGCAATTCAAGCAAATGTTTCTGGTTATAGTTTAATTTCTTTAAAAACAGATACTTCGGCTGGAGCGGATGCTACAATCTCTACTGATGGTAAAACTGTAACAGCAAATGGATTTACAAGAACAATGGCTAGTTCTTATATGAATAGTATAGATAGTGCTATTACAAAACTAAATGGATATAGAGGAGATATAGGTTCTACTCAAAATCAAGTTGAATCAGCTGTTAGAAACCTTATGACTCAAGCTACAAATATAAAAAATGCTGAATCTGTGATTAGAGATGTTGATTATGCTGAAGAGAGTGCAAACTTTAATAAACTAAATATCATATCTCAAGCTGGGTCGTATGCGATTAGTCAATCAAATGCAGTATCTCAAAATGTATTAAGACTTTTACAATAAAACTGGAGATTATTTCCAGTTTTATTATATTTATAAAACTCTTTTCAAGCAAATTATATAATCATTTACTAAGTTTGTTATTTGTTTAACAAAAACATCTCTTATTTTTTTTACTTTCTTTTCTTCATTTTTTACCTTGATATCATTAAAGTGATAAAATAGATATGGAATTACTATCTGGAATTTACCAACTATGATTTGGAAAAAACTTTTATATGTACTGCCATTTATTATTAAAGTAAGTTGTATTAAATCATTAAATAAGTGAGCAAAATTTTCATAATCTTTTTTTGAAATCTCATATACTTTTTTTAAAATTTTATCTGTTAAAAAATTTATCTCATTTTCTATCTCGTTTTTAGACTCTCCTTGTAACTCTTTTATAGAATATTTTGTTAGATTATCTAAAAAAGTTTTACTTTTAAACTCTATTTCTTCAAAATCTTGAGTATTTATCTCATTTTGTTTTATGGGAATTGTATTTTCAAAATATGCTCCATGAGAAGATAAATTATATACGTTTACATCTTCTTCTTTTTTGTTTAGTTTTTGATTTGCAGAAGATATTGAAGCAAAAAATAGTGCTGTAGTTAATACCAAATCTTTATGATTTCCTTTAGCTTCAATTAAATTAGACTTACCACTAAATGTATCTCTACTTTGATCTTCATTTAAATCTAGTTTAGAAGTAGTCGAATTTGAATCTTTGGCATGACTATCTCCTGTTTCTTGATTTACAGCCAAATCAAGTCCTATTAAATAAATATTTTTTATATTAAGATGAAGTAAAATATCCAAAGTTACCTCTCCAATACTATATCCACTAAAATATATATTATCTTTTATAATAGATTTATATAATTCAAATAAAAATAAATTTTCTTGATTAAATTTTTTTAATACTCCTTCATTTGTCATATTTCCAGATAAAATAATAGTATCTTTGCTTATTCTAGAAACACTTTCATCATCAAATTGAAGTGAAGACAATAAATGTGATTCATCTAAAGTTGTAATGATATCTATACGAATATTATTTGCTAATAATTTTTTATATGCAGCCCCAAGAGTTACTATAAAAAATTTATTTTGATTTTCTTTAATCCATTCAATATTTTCATCCAACGAAGGACCAGCAGCTATATATAAAACTGGAATATCTTTAAAAAAATTAAAATTATTTTTTAACTTATTAAAAAGTAAAAATTTATAACCATTTTTTATATATTTTGTAGCTCTATTTACATGAATATACATTCTTCTATTATAATCATATGTAGATGGATCCAAGGTATATAGCATTTTCAAAATAGAATCTACATACTCACTTACATTGATATTTGTTGTAGATAATTTTAGTATATAGTTTTCAAAACTTCCTTTATTTAAAAAACTTAATATCTTTTTCTCAAGTATTAAAGGCTCATCCATAATAGAAAAAACAACACCATCATTCCTTGCTAATATTGTATAATCTACAGTAAAAAGAGATAATCTAAAGATTTCTAAATTTTTCTCTAGAACTAAATAAACTTTTGCATTTATCTTTTGTGCAATTCTTGGAATATGTCTTCCCAAAAGTGTACCTATAAATATAAATTTTATTATATCTTTTAGTCTTCTTTTTCTATTTGTTAAAAAATCTTTTGTTATTTCAGAATACTCTCCAGCATCATTATAAGTCATAGCATTTACTAAATTTGAGTCTTCAAATTCAAATCTATTTTCTCTATCAACTTTTTCTTGGAATTGATATAAAAAATGTTTTGTAACATTTAAAATAGAACTCTTTTCATCAAAATCTACTTTTCTAATTAAATCATTATTAAATTTCTTTGGAGACTTATTATACAAATATTTATCATTTACAATATCATAAATATCAAAATCACCATCTTGCATATTAAATTCTAAGGCATATCTCTCTTTATAAGTACCATTTTCAATAATTCTTGAAAGTTCATCTACTCTATGATAAAGTTCATTATCATACTCACTTAAAAAAGCAAGATTTGCTAAAAATGTAGTTGTTAGTGCATTTTGTAATTGTATTTGTGCTTCTGTCATTTTTTACCTTTATTTATTAATACTTTAGCTATTTCAAAGTCTACTTCTTCATCTATATCAATAGAGCTTTTTCTATCCATAATATATGCAAATATATTATCTTTTAGAAAAAAGCTTTTATTTTCAAGAAGTTTATCAGTTTTGCATATATATACAGCACCATTGAGTCTATAATATTTTTCTAAATCTTGACTTCGTTTATTTAAAATTTCTTCTCTTAGAAAACTTCTCATATTTCCATCTTCTGGCAAAGTATTGCTCCAAAGTGGACTATGATCCATCTCGCATACACTTACAACTGCATCTGCATTTTTAATTTCAAGTAGTTCAATAGCTTCATCTATATGTTTTGCATTTCGAAGTGGGCTTGTAGGTTGTAGTAAAACTATATAATCATATTTTTCAACATTTTCTATTGTATGTTTTATAGCATCAAAGGTTGTAGCTGTATCATTTGCTAATTCATATGGTCTTTTTATTATATCTGCTCCAAAATTTGATGAAATATTTAAAATCTCTTCATCATCACTGCTTACAACTACTTTAGAAATATATTTACTTTTTAATGCTGCTTCAATACTCCAAGATATTAAAGGTTTTCCACATAAATCCAATATATTTTTTCGCGGAAGCCTTTTGCTTCCACCACGAGCAGGAATTATTGCTAAAAATGTTTTATTCATTAAATATCCTAAAATATTCACTTTGAGCTTGTTCAAAATCACCAATTCGACCAATATCAAGCCAATATTCATGAATAGGAAAAGATAAAATTTTTCTTTCTTTTTCTATTAAAATATTAAAAAGTGTTGGCATATCAAAAAACTCATTGCTTGGAATAAATTCAAAAATATTTGGAGATAAAACATAAATTCCTGCATTTACAAAAAACTTTTTTACAGGTTTTTCTATAATTGAAGTTATCTTATCATCAACTGTTTCTACTACTCCATAAGGAATTTGATATTCATACTCTCTTACACACATAGTAGCATTTGCATTTGCGAAAGAGTGAAAATCTAATAAATTTGAAAAATTTACATCTGTCAATAAATCTCCATTCATTACAAAAAAAGGTTCATTTGGTTTATCTTTTAGAAGGCTCAAAGCTCCAGCTGTTCCCAATCTACTATTCTCTTCAATATAATCTATATTTACTCCAAAATCACTTCCATCTTTGAAATAATCTTTTATAATATCGCCTTTGTAGTTTAAACTAATAGTAATATTGACAAATCCATGACTTGCAAAATTTTTAATAATTGTTTCTAAAATAGGCTTATTCCCGACTTTTAACATAGGTTTTGGAGTATCTTCTGTAAGAGGTCTTAGTCTTGTTCCGAGTCCTCCAGCCATTAAAATCACTCTATTTCGTTTATTTGTAGTTTTAAGTAGAGTTGCTAAATTTACTATATCAACTAAAATATTATTCTCATCTACAATTGGAATTTGATAAATCTGATTTTTTATAGCTTTTTGTATTATTTTTTCTTTTGACTCACTATTTAAAGATGTAATAGGCTTTTTAAAATACAAATCATTTATACTATCATCTAAAGTATAATTTTTTAAAAGTCCTCTTCTTATGTCACCATCTGTTAGAGTTCCTAGTAATCTATCCTTATCATCTACTACTAAAGCTATTTGAATAGCTCCTTGATTGATTATTTGTAATGCCTCTTTTATTGTTGAATTTTCTCTTAATTTTATATTTTCTATATTTTCCATTTTAACCCCTCAAATCATAAAAAGATTTTTTAAGTATATTTTTTAAATCTACATTTTTTAAAATTTCAACTATTTTTTTACTAGCACAACCATTGCCATAAGGATTTGTTATAGTTTTTAAAGTTTCTTGAAACTCTTTTGAGTATAGTTTTGCAAATGCTTTTACAATAGAATTTTTATTTGGCTCACAATCAATCACACTAGAAGCTTTTATCCTTCCTTTTTGTCTATCTCCAATATTTATAGTCCCTATTTTAAAACTTGGTGCTTCTGCTAAACCACTTGAACTATTTCCTACAACTGCATCAACATATTGTAAAGCACTTAAATATCTCAGTTGTCCCAAAGATGTAAATACTATAGATTTATGAGAGTTTTTAGTTACATACTCATCAATCATTTGATTTATAACTCTTCCATCTGTATCGCTATTTGCTTTTGTAAAAATTATATTTGTATCTTCTAGTTTATCAATTGCATCCAGTAGCTCTTTAAATTGCTCTTGTGCTGTACTATTTTCTAAAGTTACAGGATGAAAAGTAACTAATATATTTTTAATATTAAGTTTAAACTCTATTGATTTTTCAAACTCATCTTTAGTTAAAAGTTTTAATCTTTTAATATTTTCAATTCCCATACCGCCAACATTAAAAACTCTAGAAGGATTTTCTCCTAATTGAATCACTCTATTTCTATACTCTTCTGTTGCAGTAAAGTGAAGATGACTCATTTTTGTAATACTATGCCTTATTGATTCATCAAATGCACCCTCAGTTTTTTCTCCGCCATGAATATGAGCAATAGGAATCCTTGCTATCATAGCAGCACTTGTTACACTAAATATCTCATATCTATCTCCAAGAACTATAACAATATCAGGCTTTAGTTCATCATAGCTTTCTGCAAAACTTATTTGTGCTAATCCCATAGATTTTGAAATACCTACCGAAGTATCAGAAGATAAAAGCATCTCAATTTTTTTGTTTATTTTAAACTCTTTTTCTATTTCTTTATAAGTTAATCCAAATTCAGGGCTTAAATGCATTCCTGTGGCAATAAGCTGAAGTTGAAGTTCTTTATCTGCTTCAATTTCTTTAAGAAGCCAATAAAGAAGCCCATATTCAGCTCTTGTACCAGTTACAACGCATATTTTTTTCATATTAATTCATCTTCTTTATAATCTTTAGTAGCGATTGTTCCAACAATTTCATCCCATCTCATAGGACTTATTCCATTTCCTGGTCTTTTTATGGTGATATTTTCTTCGCTTAATTTATCACCTTTTTTTATTTCAGTTTTTGCAACAATAGATTTTCTGGCTATTTGCATATTGGGTATTTCACTCTTTGAAGGTTTTTTAACACTACTTCCTAAAGCCAACTCTATATTTCTTATAGCTTTAACCATAGCTTTTAGTTCGTCTGGTTCTAAAGAAGCTTTATGGTCTGGTCCTTCCATAGTACAATCAAGTGTAAAATGCTTTTCTATACAAGAGGCACCCAAAGCAACAGCAGCTATATCAACTTCTATTCCTAGTGTGTGGTCACTATATCCGAAAGCTATATCAAATGTATTTCCTATTGTTACCATTGCTTTTAAATTTACATCTTCCATAGGAGTTGGGTATTCTGTGTTAGCATGTAAAACTGTGATATTCTCTTTTTTTGTTCCAGCATTTATTAATATATTCAAAGCATCTTCAATCTCTCCAATATTTGCCATTCCAGTTGAAAGTATAACTTTTTTATCTAATCTTCCAATATGTCTAAGATATGGTAAATTTGTAATCTCTCCACTTGGTATTTTAAATATTTCAAGTCCTAAATCACTTAAAAGTTCAATACTGTCATGGTCAAAAGGAGTTGATAAAAACATAATATTTTTAGTTTTACAATAGGATATAAGTTCTTTGTGAGCATCTAAATCCAATTCTAATTTTTTAATCATATCAAATTGAGATTCTTTTGTATCTGTAGTTTGTTTTTGATAATCTGCTTTTTGTGCATTTTTTGAAACTAAGTTTTCAGCCTTAAATGTTTGAAATTTAACTGCATCAGCCCCACTTTCACTTGCAACATCAATTAGTTTTTTTGCAAGTTCAATTGAACCGTTATGATTAACACCAGCTTCTGCTATTATAAATACTTTATTCATTTAGCCAAACTCCCTGCTTTTACAAATCCAGATATTTCTATACTTTGTTTTGAAGTGGAATTACTTCCAACAAAACTATTTTCTTTTACAATTACTCCACCATTTATTACACTTGCTGTTGAAATATGACAATTGTCTTCAACTATACAATCATGCTCTATCAAAGCTTTTGTATTTATTATACAATTTTTTCCTATTTTTGTATTTGCATTTACAAGTGCATGATGCATAACAACTGTTCCTTCATCGATAAATGAATGTTTTGAAACATAAGCAAGTGGTGAAATGATATTTGGAAAATCAAATCCTATATTTTTTGCTTTTTCGAATAATTTTTTTCTTAATTCATTTGTTTTTATATGACCTATTGTAATAACTGCTTTTTTATAAGTTTTAAAAAGCTCTTCTAAATCATCATCACAAGCAATAATTTCATAATCTAAAACTTTTTTTCCAATATTTTCTTTGATATCTACTATTCCAATTATTTCATATTTATTTGTTTGTTCAATTACATCAATAACACTATGGCAATGCCCACCACCACCAACAAGAATTATTTTTTCTTTCATTATATCTTCTCAATCTTTTTAACTGAATAGTTTAAAAGTAGTTGTAGCTGTTCAATAGCTATGTTATTTAGTTTTAAGAGTCTATCTTCTGCTTCCAATCCATCTTTTATAAACTGAGCATTTAAACTCTCTAAATTTGCCAAAACTACAAGTTGTTCAGCTGTAGAATAATCTCTCATATTTCCTTCAAGTTTTGGGTTTTGCTCACTCCATTGTTTTGCTGTTTTTCCAAAAAGTGCAATATTTAAAAGGTCAGCTTCAGAAGCATAAATAAAAGGTATTTTATTTTTAGCTATATTTGGTGGTATGAGATTATTTTTTATAGCATCTGTGTGTATGTGATAGTTCATCTTTACCAAAGTTCTTTTTATATCCCATCCAAGTTTTTGTTTCTCTATCTCATCATTTTTTAATCTTTGAAACTCTTTTATAAGATAAAGTTTAAACTTCGGACTTATCCAACTAGCAAATTCAAAAGCTATGTCTTTATGAGCATAAGTACCTCCATATCTTCCAGCTTTTGCAATTATTCCTATGGCATTTGTTTTGTTTATCCACATTTTAACAGATAGAGAAAAACGGTTTAATCCAGCTTCATTTTTAATTCCCTCGAATTCGGGGGAATTAAAATTTGTATTATAAATCTCTTCCCAAATACCCAAAAATTCTATAGTATTTTTATTTCTTAACCATTTTTCTATAAGAACTAAGCCATTTTCAATATTTCTAACCATATCTGTAAGTGAAATATAATCATCTTCTATTATTGTAATTATCTGCTCTTGAACTATGATTTTATTTTTCATTTTAACTTCCCTAAAAACTCAACTAAATCTATATTTAATTTACTAAAAGCAAAAGTTTTATTTCCTAAATCTTTTAAACTTGCGCCTATATGATAAAGTTCATTATTATCTATTATTAAAAATCTATCATGAAACTTAGTTAAATTCTTTAATTCTATATTTGAATACTGTTTATTATATTTTTCAACTCTAGCAACTTCTCTATTTCCCTCTTTTTGAACTATCCGGAAATTCCGGATAGTTGAAATTTCAGTTAACTCTTCTTCTTTATATATTGTTTTTATATGTTCATTTATTGTTCTTGTATCTTTATCAAAAAGTTCAGCTATCTGCTTTTGGGTAAGCCAAATTGTTTCATTTTGAATAGAAACAGCTATTTCTATTTCACCGTCATTGTATTTAATTAAATCATTCATTATAGCTTCCCTAAAAGCTCAAAAGAGTTTATATCCATCTTCGAAACTGCAAACCATTTTTTACCCAAATCTTTTAAACTAGCTCCAAAGTGATAAATATCTTTTTCATCAATTATAAGAAATCTATCATGGGATAAATCAAATATTTCTATATCTATTTTTGGGTATTGAGCATTATGTTTTTCTAAATCAAGTTTAAGTTGTTTTGATATAGTTTTTGTATAAATTTTCATATCTACTTTTTCATCTCTTTTAGTAAATAATACTAAAGTACTTTCATCTATATAGTTATCTATTAGCTTTATAGAACTTTTTGCACTTTTTATAATATCACTTACGAAAAGGTATGCATCGAAAATTTGTCCATCATAAAAGATATGTTGTTTTTGCGGTGTTCCTTTTTCTTCTATGGCATTTAATATTGCATCTACTTTTGTGTCATTTTTGATTTCATAAGAGATTTGTCTTTTTTCTATAGAATCTATTCTTCTAAAAAGTGAAGCGTTTTGAAATAAAAACTTTCGCATATTTACAAAAGCCCTCATAATATCAATATGTATTTTAATAGCTTTATCACTTGACAAGACACTTGATAGCGTTGATACACCTTGTTCTGTAAAAACAAAAGGCTTTGCTCCACCAAGATGCTTTTTTGATGGTATCACAGATTGTGATACCATGTAATCTATCTCAAAATCTGTCAATTCAAACATAAAATCTTCTGGAAATCTTTCTATATTTCTTTTAACTGCTTGTTTCAAAGCCCTTGTTTCTACATTATAAAGTTCAGCTAAATCCCTATCAACCATAACCTGAACACCTCTTATGGTATAAATTTTATCTTGTATTGTTTGATTATCTATAATTAGTTCATTCATATAGGAAGCCTAACGCTACTAGGAATATTTACAACTCTCTCTTCAAGATATTTTGCATTTTTTAAATCTGTCTTTTGGCAATCTTTAAACATCTCAAGTTCATTCATAAGTTTCCAAATAGGTCTTGTCATTACGCCATTTTTATTTGTAAACTCTAAAAACTCATCTCTTTGTTTTACATTTTCCAATAAAACTGCTTGAAGCCAATAGTTTGATTTACTATTTTCTGGTTCTTTTATAAATTTAATACTATTTAATGAAAAGAACTCATCATATATTTTTGCTAACTCTCTTTTTGAATTCAAAAAATTTTCTAACTGTTCAAGTTGAGCCACAAGCAAAGCTGAATTTATATTTGGAAGTCTATAATTATAAGCTATTTCATCATGTACATACTCATAAGGATGAGGAATTTTTGCTGTAGTAGTAATATGTTTTGCTCTTTTAGCTATTGCTTCATCATCAGTAACTATAACGCCACCACCACCGCTTGTGATGATTTTATTTCCATTAAAAGAAAATGCTCCTACTTTTCCAAAAGTTCCAGTATGTTTCTCTTTATAAAAAGAGCCTAAACTTTCAGCTGCATCTTCAACTAAAGTAATATTCCAAATATCACAGATATCTTTTATCTCTTCAATTCTACAAGGATGTCCAAAAGTGTGCATTGGAACACAAGCTTTGATTTGTCTATTTGTAGTTTTATTTATGCAAATATTTTCTACTACTTCACAATTTGTTTCCAAAAAGTTTTTTAAAGAATCAGGACTTAAACCCATAGTATCTAAATCAACATCCACAAATATAGGTTTTGCTCCAATATACGAAATAGCATTGCAAGTTGCTATGAAAGTAAGTGGTTGAGTAATGACTTCATCATCTCTTTTTACATCTGCTAAAATAAGCGATATATGTAATGCAGCTGTACCATTTACAGTTGCTATCGCAAATTTACTTCCTACAGTTTTTGCAAACTCTTTTTCAAAACTATCCACATATTTTCCAACACTTGATACAAATGTAGAATCAATACAATCATTTAAATACTTCTTTTCATTTCCAATAAATCGTGGCTCGTGAAGTGGTATAAACTCTTGTGTTTTAAAAGTTTTTTTTATAAAATCAACTACTTTTTGCATATTACATCTTCCCATCAAGATATTTACCTGTTTCTTTATGACAAAAGTCTGGAATTAGTTTAAAAAACTCTTTTACAATATCATCTTTTGTCCAAGATAAATTCTCCTTATACTTTTTGATAGTTTTTTCAAAATTATTTAAAAGGATTTCATCATAAATTGCTTCATTTTTTATAATTCCAAGATTTTCAAATCTGTTCATATCTAAAACTTCTTTGTCTGTAAAAAACTCTTCAAAATCTTTTTCACCTGTTGTATCACTAGCAGTAAACAGACATGGCCATTTTCCTTCTTTGGGTAAAGTTTTTGCTAATTCTCTAGCTTCATCTTCATCTTTGCACAAATATGGCTCATATCCTAAATTCTTTAAATATTTTACAGCGATATCTGCAAACGAAATAAGATGTAAGTTCTCACTAAGTTTTGGAAAAAAAATATCTCTATTATCACCAAAAATACAAGACATTAAACATAATTCACCACTTTCTTGAGGAGTTACAAAGTATCTTTTTATATCATTTGGAGCAACTAGCGGTTGATTTTTTTGAATTCTTTGATTAAATCCATGAAGAAGTGAACCATCACTAAATGCTACATTTGCAAATCTTGCCATTGAAACATCTATTTGTTTTGAACGTCTGTTTACAAACATCTCCATAATTCTTTTACTTGCACCCATCATATTTACAGGATTTGCAGCTTTATCTGTGCTTACACAAAAATATTTTTTAGTTCCATTTTCAATTGATTGTTGAAGAGTTTTATCTGTGTTAAAAACATTTGTTTCAATCATTCTCATAAGAGTAAATGGGTCTTTTTCACTTCTTACATGTTTAAGTGCTGATAGATTTAATACATAATCATATTTTCCATCAGCTTTTATAAAAGCATCATATTCGCTACTTCCAATATCAAGTGCAAATGTTTGAAAATCTCCATTTATATATCCAAAACTACTTCTTATATCTCGAACAAGTTCAACCATATTATTTTCAGAAATATCAACAACATGAAGTTTTTTTGGATTTCTTTTAAATATCTCTTTTGTAACAGCTTGACCAATACTTCCAGCTCCACCAATTACTAAAAAAGTTGAGTTTGAAACTATTTTTGAAAGCTCTTTTTCATAAGTTTGTATATCTTCTTGAAAAAGCTCTTTGGTTCTACCGATTAGTTCCAATATCTTAACCATTTTCAAATATACTCTCCTACAAAAGATTAATAATTTTTTATATTGTATTGTAACACATACTTTATTTATAATATATACAAATATTGCTAAAATCTTGCACAAAAATTTGAAAGAAAAAAATGGATAAACAAAAACAACTAGAAGAGTTACAAAAAACTTTAAGCCAAATATATCTTAAAAATATAGAGTTTTTCAAAAAAAATCATATAAATATTTATGAAAAAATAGTTTTTTTCGAGAAACAAAATATCCAAAATTACTCTTTAGAGTTTATAAATGATGAATTTAAACTATTAGATTTAAAAACAAAACAAGATTTATACAAAAAAGAGCCTTTTAGCGACTCTTTAGATAGAGTAAATAACTGTTCTCTTTCAAATGCTTTTACTCTTATAAAAATGGAAGAATTAAAAAAGAAAAATCATTATGAAGGTGAGATAAATAGTTATATATATTTAAATGAATATATAAAAAAGTTTGAAAATATAGATATAAAAATCAATAAATTTATATTTATAGGAACTTTGCTTGGAGTTCATTTAAATGATTTTCACAATAGTTTAAATGCTAAAAGTTATTTAATAATTGAGCCAAATATTGAAATTTTTAGATTATCTTTGTTTTTGTGTGACTATGAATCTTTAAGTAAAAATTCAAAACTCTTTTTTGCTATAAGTGAAGATAGTTTTAGTTTAGAAAATATCACAAAAAAGTTTTTAGAAGATAGATATGAATTAAATCATCTAATTCATTTTGAATTATCAAATCAAAACAACTCATATTTAATAGAAGAGTTACAAAATATTTTTATTTATAGTTCTCAAATGCGTTATCCTTTTAGTGATTTTATAATTAGCCTAAAAAGAGGATATAACTACTTTTTTGAAGAGAAAAAAAGTATTATAAATCTATCACAAAATCAAAACTTATTTGAAAATAAAAAAATTCTTTTTTTAGGGGCTGGTGTATCTTTGGCAAAAAATTTAGAGTGGGTCTATCTAAATCAAAATAAATTTATAATAGTAGCTTCAAGTGCTGTTTTAAAGCATCTTAGAATTTTGGAGATTATTCCAGATATTATTTTAGCTGTTGATGGTCAAAAAGAGCCAATGCTTGAACAGTTTAATACAGATTCTAAAATGTATAAAAACTCTATAATTTTAGCTTCAATCAAACTTGATACCAAACTATTTTTAAAACTAAAAGATACAAAAATATTTTTTATGCAAAATGCTTTGGAGCTATTTTCAAACTATGGTTTTTTAAGTGGAGTTACTGTTGGAGATATTGGTATTGATATAATTGCAAAACTTGGAGCTAAAGAGATTTATCTTTTGGGAGTTGATGCTAGCATTGATAGTAAAAATGGTAAAACCCATATAGGAACTCATAAATCAAGTAGAAAACTAAATCTAAATATAAAAAATAGTGGGGATTTTAGAGAAGATATAGTTTATGTAAAAGGAAATTTTGAAGAGAAAGTACCTACTTTTAGAGAGTATTTAGAGATGATAGAGAGTGCTGAAGATATAATATTTAAACACTCTGAGTTTTCAAAGGTTTATAATTTAGGAAGTGGTGCATATTTTAAAGGTGCTACTCCTTTAAAAATAGAAGAATTAAAAAGTAATTTAGAGCAAATAGATAAAGAAATTTTAGATATAAAACTTTTTGAGAGTTTTAAAAAGATTTCTAAACAAAAATTAGAAGAAATTGATATAAAAGAGATAATAAAAGAGAAAAAAGTACTTAAAAAATTAAATAGTATAAAAATAGAAAAATTTCATCAAGAGTTTAAAATATTTTTTGAAAAATATCCAAATTCTATGATTTGTAATATTTTTGATAGATTTTTTAAGCTTATATTACCTTATAATAAAATTTTAGAAAACGAAGAAGTAAATGAGATTTTAGAAAAACAAATTTGTGAGCTTTTGAGTAGTTTTAATAGCATATTTGATAGAATAAATATTAAAATTTAAGGAGGATAAATGCGTACTATAAAACTAAATATTCAAGATAATGTTTTTGATAAAGTGTACTACTTCCTTAGTAATCTTCCAAAAAGTGAAGTAGAGATTGTAGAGTATTCTAATGAAGATGATTTATCTACCTTAGAAAGTGAAATTGAAAAGAGTTTAAATTCTAAAGTATTAAAAAAAAGTCATGATAAAATTTTTGATGAGCTTATAAAAAAATATGCTAGAGATTAAATATACAAAAACTGCTTTTAATGATTTAGATAAAATCTTCAAATTAATATTTGAAGATAAGAAAAATGTTGCAATAGAGTATATAAATAAATTAAGAATATATATCAAACTTCTTGAAGAAAATCCATATATGGGTGTAGATTGCAAAAATATAAATAAGAAATGTAGAATTATAATATTTGAAAGTTATAATATATATTATAGTATTGAAAAAGATTATATAAAAATATTAAAAATTATAAATGCAAAACAATTACAAAAAATATAATTTTATACGATTTAAATATAAAATAAAGGTAAAAAAATGACTAGCCCTATTCAGCCAAATAAAACTTATGGAGTTCTTCATACTGAGAGCTTCTTCTCATTTTTAGGTTTTGCAAAAAAAGTAGGAAGTGATGAAATACAAAAAGTTGATGTGTTTTTAGATGACAAACTAATAGATACGATAGAAGCAAATGAGTTTATACAGAAAATCGATGATATGTATGATGTTGAAAGCAAAGCTTTCACATATAATCTACCGACACAATATATAGGTAAAAAAGCTATTATATCTTTTAAAAATCATGATTCTGGTGAGGAACTTCTAAACTCTCCATATACTTTAATTGATAAAACTCATGAAAAATTTAATGAAGCTAAATTTTTACATAGTCTATCTGAACCTTTAAGCGAAGAGTTAAAAAATATGTATAAACCAAATTGTGTAGGATTTTTGGCTACTAAGGAGAATTTGGAAGATGAAGAGTTTGTCGGGTATATTAAAGAGTTGATTGAGAGATTTCCTAATGTTGAGTTTAAAGGGTTTTGTTTTAATAAAAAACAAATTTCAAAAATAAAAAATTTAGACATCCAAATTGTGCATATAATATCATATACTGAAATTATTAAAAATATCTCTATATTTATCACTCCTTTATACTTGAATAATGTAAATTCTTTGCTTATTAAATTAATTATTACTAATTCTCAAATTTTAATAAATTATTATTCCAAAGAGTTTGCAACAAAAAACATTGATACCTTTAACAAAGAATTAGAATCAGATTTCATGAAAATGAGAAAATATGGAACTATTTATAAATTTTTAGATAATGAAGTTCTCAATGCACAAAATTATTTATTTCTTGTATTTAAAACTTATATGAATAGAGTTAATGATGAAACCTTGTTTGATTTTACTAGCCTAAAAGAATTATTATATTTCCAAACCATTGCTTGTGCCTTAGTGTCACCAGAATTCCCTAAATATATGTCTCATTTAAGAAATACTGACATAAAATTGTTAGGAGTAGAATGATATTTTTTAGTCAACCATCTTTTCTTGGAAACGAAGCAAATTACCTTAAAAAAGCGATGAGTAATTTACAACTTTCAGGAGATGGTATATTTACTAAAAATTGTCATGAATGGTTTGAAAAAAATACAGGAACCAAAAAAGCACTTTTAACAACATCTTGCACTCATGCACTCGAAATGATTGCAATTTTATTAGATATAAAAAAAGATGATGAAGTTATAATGCCATCATATACATTCGTATCCACAGCGAATGCTTTTGTTCTTAGGGGAGCTAAAATAATATTTGTCGATATAAGACCAGATACTATGAATATAGATGAGTCAAAAATAGAACATGCCATCACAGATAAAACCAAAGCAATAGTTACAGTACATTATGCTGGAGTAGCATGTGAAATGGACACTATCATGAATATTGCAAATCGATATAATATTTTTGTAATAGAAGATGCAGCTCAAAGTATTACTTCAACTTATAAAGGAAAAGTGTTAGGAACTATTGGCGATTTAGGTACGTATAGTTTTCATGATACAAAAAATATCACTTCAGGAGAAGGTGGAGTTCTTTTAATTAATAATGAGAAATTCAAAGAGCGCGCGGAAATAATAAGAGAGAAAGGTACTAATAGAAGCCAATTCTTCAGAGGAGAGATAGATAAATATGGATGGCAAGATATAGGCAGTAGTTATCTCCCGAGTGAACTTAATGCTGCAATTTTGCTAGCTCAGCTAGAAGTTATTACAAAAATTCAAGATAAAAGGTTATTTCTTTGGAATAAATATTACGAATTATTAATAAAATTAAAAAATAGAAATTTATTAGAATTACCAACCATTCCTCGGGATTGTAATCATAATGCTCATATGTTTTATGTAAAATGTAAAGATATAAAAGAAAGAACTCAATTAATAGCTTATTTAAAAGATTATGGAATTTATTCTGTTTTTCATTATGTGCCATTACATTCTTCTATAGCTGGGAAAAAGTTTGGAAAAATGGTTGGAAAAGATATCTATACAACAAAAGAAAGTGAAAGAATTCTAAGACTACCTCTTCATTATAATCTCACAGAATCTGAAATTAAAATTGTTGTAAAAAAAATAAAAAAGTTTTTTAATGTCTAAAAAAATTGCTATTATACAATCAAACTATATTCCTTGGAAAGGTTATTTTGACCTTATTAATATGGTTGATGAATTTGTAATTTATGATGATGTACAATTTACTAAAAATGATTGGAGAAATCGAAATAAAATAAAAACCGCTCAGGGTATTAAGTGGCTGACTATTCCAATAAGACAAGAAAATTTAGAACAGAAAATAAAAGATACCAAAATAACTGATAAAAAATGGAATATAAAACATTGGAGAACTATTTCTCAAAATTATGCTAAAACAAAATATTTTAAGGATTACAAAGATATTTTCGAAGAGTTATATTTAGATTGTAATGAAGATTATTTAAGTCAAATAAACTATAAATTTATAACTACTGTAAATGAAATATTAGGAATCAAAACAAAGCTTAGACTATCAAGTGAATTTGAACTAGTAGATGGGCAAACAGAAAAATTAATTGGAATTTGTAAACAATGTAATGCAGATATTTACATAAGTGGTCCTGCTGCAAAAAATTATTTTGATGAAGCATTGACAAGACAAGAAAATATAACAGTTGAATGGATGGATTATAGCGGTTATAAAGAATACGAGCAATTATATCCACCATTTCAACATGGAGTGAGTATTTTGGATTTAATTTTTAATGAAGGTCCAAATACAAATAAATTTATGAAAAGTTTTAATTAAAGGAATAAAGCATGTCTTATATAGTATATACAAATAAAAACGATCCCCATTCTACAATTCATTCAGATGTAGATTGTAAACAAATCAAAAAACATGATGGCGAACATAAATATAATCAAGGATATTACAAATCTTGTGAAACTATTGAAGAAGCAGAAGAATATTGTCACAATAAAGCAGATGTTAATAAAGGTAATATAAGTTATTGCTCATTTTGCAAAAGAAAGAAATAACATGTACGGTTTTCAAAAACATTTAAGCAGTAAGTTTCCTTCTCAAATAATTATAGATGCCACACAATTTTGTAATCTGGCTTGTATTCACTGCCCTCACCCAACTTTTATAAAAACAGATGCTTACAGCGGGACACATTTAGATGTAGATTTGCATAAAAAACTGATAGATGAAATAGCAACTGATGGTTTAGGAATATGTCAATATGTAAGATATACAGCCAATGGAGAGACATTAATACATCCAAAATTTGATGAGATGATAGAATACGCTGGAAAATATTGTAAGACAAAAATTAATGTTACGACAAATGGTGTTTTGCTTACAGAGAAAAAAGCAAAAAAACTTTTAGATTCAGGAGTGAATGTATTTGATATCAGTCTAGATGCTTATAGTAATGAAACATATAAAAAAGTAAGAGTAAAAGGTGATTTAAGTATTGTGAGACCAAATGTTTTAAAACTTATTGAACTTATAAAAAAAGGCCATTACAATGCAAAACTTGTTGTAAGTTTTGTAGAACAGACTTTAAATTCACATGAAACAGAATTGTTTGAAAATTATTGGAAAGAGGTAGGTGCTGATTTTGTTGTTATTCGAAGGTTACATTCAGCAGGTGGTGCCAAAGATGATATAAAAGAGAGTATGGAAGTTAATACAAAATCTATGATAAGAAAACCTTGTCTTTATCCATGGGAAAGATTGGTTCTTACACCAGAGGGAGATCTGAGTTTTTGTCCTGCGGGTTGGACGGGAGAATCTCATTTTATAAATTTTAGAAATACAACCATTAAAGAAGCATGGCAAAGCAGTTTTATGAATAATCTCAGAAATGCTCATTTACAAAATAATTATAATGGTTTTGATTTTTGTAAACAATGTCCCGATTGGATACAGACTAGATGGCCAGAAGAAGGTGATAGCTACTCAAATCTTATGGAGAAAATAAATGAATCATAAATTTATTGTTTATACTCCTGATTTTGATATAAAAATTGGTGGAATAATAGTTTTACATTTTCTTTGTCATCTTATTAATACACAAACAAAATTCCGTGCTTTTTTGTGGAATATAAATTTAAAAGAGAATAAGGATATATTAAATTCAAAAACTTATAGTAAGTTTATTACGCCTTGGATATTACATAAAGATATTGATTTAAATAAAGATATTATAATTTATCCAGAAGTTATTGATGGAAATCCATTAAATGGTACAAATATTATAAGATGGCTTTTACATCGGCCTGGTTTTTTTACTAATAAAATTAATTTTAGAGAGGATGATCTAATTTTTAGTATATCCGAACAATTTTCAACAATTAAATATCCAATTAATAAAAAGAATTTATTGACTGTATTTTATTTTTTACATGATACTTATTTTCAATATAATTTTGCAGAAAGAGAAGGAAGTTGTCATTTAATCAAAAAAGGTAAGGGCAAAAATTTTGTTCATGACTCAAATTCAGTATGTATTGATAATTTATCCCATGAAGAAATTGCAAAATTATTTAACGAAAAAGAAACATTCATATCTTATGATGCACAATCTGTTTATTCTACTTATGCTGTTTTATGTGGTTGTATAAGTATAGTTATTCCAGATAAAGATACTTCTAAAGATATTTGGGCAAGCAATAAAGACTTAGTATTCGGAATATTTTATGGATTAAATGATGAACCAAATCTAAAATATAATAACAAGGATAAGATATTAGAACATCTTAACAGAATTGAAAAAAACAATATTAAATCTGTTAAAAAATTTATAAAAAGTTCTAATATCCATTTTAAGGAGAAGAACAAGAATGACAGAAAGTTTAATTAATACAATAAAAACATCAAGGGACGAGGTGGTTTTATTTGGAGCATCTAGTGTTTTAACGCATCTTTTTGAAAAAATACTTGCTCTTGGGATAAGAATCTCACATGTTTGTGACAACGATGTAAACAAAATAGGGAAAGAAATATTTGGATTTGTCGTTGAAGACCCTAACCTACTCTTTAAGAACAAAACAAATTTTAATGTAATTATTACAAGTAGTTTTTTTAAAGAGATAGAAATCCAGTTGTCTGGATATTCAAATGTTTTAACATGTATAAATTACAAAAAACTTTATGACCTTGTAAATATTTCTGTTTTTGTTCCGAAGGCATCATTCTTAGAAAACAACGAAGAGCTTAGGGAAGATTACAATAACTTTGTCAGAAATCTTCAAATAGATATGAATCCTATTGTAATTAGTAGATATAACTTTTCAAAACAATATATAAAAGGCAAGGGTTTAGAAATTGGAGCATTTCATCTTCCAACGCAGGTATGCGAAGGGACAAAGGTTGAATATGTGGATCAAATGTCTATGATTCAAATAAAAGAACGATTCCCCGAGTTTATAAATACTTATTGTGTATATCCAACTATAATTGATGATGGAGAGAAACTTTTAAAAATTCAAGATGAAAGTTATGATTTTATTATTGCAAATCATATGTTAGAACACTGCCAAAATTTCTTTTTAACAATTAATAACCATCTTAGAGTTTTAAAACCAAATGGTCTATTGTTCTATTCATTACCTGATAAAAGAGTAACTTTTGACAAACATCGAGAATTAACTACTTATGAACATCTAAAAAATGAATTCTTATTTGGAACTACACCTAAATCTCAATATGAGCATTATTATGATTTTTTAAAAAATGTATCTAATATTGATGGAGATGAGCTCAATGCTGAATTGAAAAAAGCAATGGAGTCTTCCCTAGATACACATTTTCATGTTTGGGATGCAACTACACTTTTTGAGCACATTACCTTTGCAATTGATGATGGATTAATTAATGTTGAAATTGTTGAGTTCAAACAAACATTAGATATTGAAGTTATGGTTATGTTAAGAAAATTATGATAAGACTATCTCCAAGTGAAAATAGGCATATAATAATACAAGAAATATTTCATGAAAAGAAATCAAAAAAACTTTGTATAATATCACACTATGACTCCAAAAATATAATTGAAGATTATGTATGTTTTATGATCAAAGAACTATATAAATTAGATTTTGATGTAATTATAGTTTCTACTGCAAATCATATTAATACAACTGAAAGAAATAAAATAAAGAAATATTTGAGAGCTTTTGTTTTGAAAAAAAATATTGGTTATGATTTTATTTCTTGGAAAATTGGAATGAGTCTTTTAAAAGATTTTGAAGCTTATGATGATTTACTTCTTATTAATGATAGTATATTTTTCCCTTTAACTCAGCCAAAAAATATGTTTAACGAAATGAAAAAAAAGAAGTACGATTTCTGGGGTCTTATTGACTGTTACAACAGAAAATATCATATTCAAAGTTTTTTTTGGTATTTTGATAAGAAAATCAAAAAAAGTAATTTTTTTACTACTTTCTGGAATAGATGTGTTCCATTAGATGATAAAGTAGAAATTATAAATAAATACGAAACCATTTTTACAAGCTTAGTAATAAAAAAACATTTTAATGTTGGAGCATATGTAGAAACAAAAAAAGTTATATTAGAACTGAATAAACTAAAAATATCCATACCAAAAGATGAAGTACTTTTTTATTCATTATGGCAATTTATCATTATGAAGTTTGATGCTCCTCTTTTAAAAAAAAATATTCTTTGTTGTTCTCATCAAGATTTTAATCCACATACATTTTATTGGAAAGATCTAATCGATGGCACTTCTTATGATTCTAAGCTTATTACTAAATATCTCAAGAGATGTAATCAGTTAACTCTTGAAAAAAAATTTAATTGGATAAGTTGGTTTATAAAGTTTTCCGAGCATCTGCTATTATTAAAAGCAACAAATAATAAAGTGATAATTTATGGATACTCGTATGTCGGGAAATTTGTTCATTCAATTTTAAAAGAAAATGTTAGTTTGATTGTTGATCGTAATTTTGACTCTTTAAATAATATCAATTCAACTCAAATATTTTCAATAGATAAAATCTTAAGTGCAGAATATGACAAAATTATTATTTGTTCTTTTGGAAGAGAGGAGGAAGTTCTTTCATTACTAGGTCAATACAATATTGCGCGAGATAAAATAATAATTGTGCAAGACTATTTAAATATAGAATCTCTACTGTTCTCTAATTTTATTGTTAAGCTGTTAAAGATTTTTCACAGTGTTTCATACAGTAGTGTTTTAGGCATGGAACTTTTGTTGTATAAAACAGATGTAAACTTAATAAAAATTGCAAACAATTATTTACAGTTTTTTAATATGCCTATGTTAAAAACTTATGATAATGGCAAAAGTATACATCAAAATACAATGCAATTAATTAGTACTAAGGCATCAGAAATTCTTGACATAGCAGAATTATTTTAAGTGATTTAAAAAGAGAAGTTTATAGTTACACTACATATAATTTAACTATAAAATAATTGGTCAATAATTGTTTGCGAACTTTTATAATCTTTGAACGTAAAAAATTTATTTAAAATATCCATTCTCTGTTTTTTAAATAAATCTTTATCGTTTAAAATATTTTCTATACTTTTTTCTAAATCATCTTGTGTTTTAACCTTTGCTCCTGGTGCATTTTCTTCATAATCATATACAAACCCATTCATATTTGAGCTATACTCTTCATAATCATAATCAAAAAAAACAATTGGTTTGTCTATTAGTAAAAAATCAAAATAAACTGATGAATAATCTGTAATTAAAATATCTGTATATTTTAAAACTGGATAAATATCACTTTGTGATTCATAAAAAACTATATTACTAAAATTCTCATTTTCATAAAGTTTTGAAACAAATGGATGTAATTTTAAAATAAAAAAAGTATTTTGTTTTTTCATAAAATCATTTAACTTTTCTAAATCTAATGGTAATTCTTTTATAGATTTATTTCCAAAAGATGGTTCAGATTCCCTATGTGTTGGCATATAAACTACAACTTTATTTTTTTTTGCCAAATTATAAACTTCTAAATTCACAAATAATAAATCTAATTTCTCATGCTCTTTTAATAATAAATCATTTCGTGGATAACCCAAATTCAAATGTTTCTTTGCTTGAACAACCAAACTTAAACTAGTGTCATTTACAAAATCAGAAGTGCTAATATGATAATCATACAAAACATCAACTAGCTTATTCATTCTTTTTAAAGGTATTCCATGCCAAAGTTGTATTTTTTTTTGTTTTGAACTCAAATGTTTAACTAAAAAATTTGAATTTCCTTGGTCTTGCACTACTATTTTTGCCTTTGCCAATTTATAAAAAGAAAAAATACTTCCTAAATATAAAGTTTTAATTCCATTTTTATTAAATTCTTCTATTTGTTTTTTATTATCTGTTAAAAGTAGCGTTTTTTTTGTATTTTTTAAAGTTTCAATAAAAAGTACTTTATTATTAGTACCCACAAAATCTTTTGATATAAAAACTATTTCATCTCTTTTAATATTAAAAAAATCAAAAAAACTAACAAACAATTTCAATAGATTTAATTTAATCAAAAAAGAAATATTTTTCATTCTATTTTTTGATATTTCAGAATCTGCATTAAAAATATAACTATTATTTTGTACATCAATTTGAATAAGTTTTTTTGTATTTATCTTTTTTTTATAATCATAATAAATACTATCAAGATGATTTGGAGAATAAATTAAAATAAAATCAAACTCTTTGTGTACAATATTCTCTATTCTAAAGATATTATTTGCAACTTTTTCTTTATCAATAAATCCTAAAATCTCAACATCTATAAAAGTCTCTTTTAAAACTTTTTCTAACATTGTACTTTTTGGAGTATGAGGTGCTATAAATATTTTTTTATGATTTAAATTCAATTTTTTGACCTACTTTTCATAAATACCCAAAAATGTATTTAACTCTAATTTTAATTGAGTTGTAGAAATATTTTGAGTTCTTGGTAAATAAATAACTTCACAATGATTTTTTAAAAAGTCAAATTTTCCTTGCCAATCATCTCCCATTGCAAAAATATCAACATTATATTTTTTTATATCATCAATTTTTTGTTCCCAATTTTTTTCTGAAATTACAATATCAACACATTTTATATTTTGAACAATCAGTGCTCTTTGCTCAAAAGGAATTAAAGTCTTTTTACCCTTTATTGAATTAAACTCATCTGTTGAGACAGCAACTATGAGTTTGTCCCCCAAGCTTTTAAGCCTATTTAAAAGATTCAAATGCCCTATATGAAACATATCAAAAGTACCGTAAGTTAAAACTATTTTTTCTTTTTTCATATTTCAATCTTTTCTTCTAATTTTCTTAAATCTATCACTAAAATTTGTTTTATCAACTACATTTACCTTTGTAGGTATTTTATAAGCATCTAATCTATCTTTACAAAAAACTCTTACTCTTTTTTTGATATTTTCTATCTTCTTATTTAAAACCACATCACAAACAACAGTTTGTCCTGTAATTGCATTTTGCTCTGCATAAACCATACAATCGCTAATCTCTTCCATCTCTAAAATAATAGATTCAACCTCAGCTGGAAGAACTTTTTGACCACCTACATTTATAACCTCTTTAACTCTTCCAATAATTTTTATATACGCACCATCAACCTCAACTAAATCACCAGTTTTAAACCAACCATCACTTGTAAAACTATCCATTGAAGCGTTTAAATAGCCTAAAACTTGAGTTTTACTTCTAAGCCAAAGTTCATTTTCAACTATCTTATACTCACCATTTATATCTTCAAGTTTCATAAATAAAGAGTTTGATGATTTTGAACTAGTAGTGCTAATTCCTGTTTCACTTGTGCCAAATGTTTGCAGGAATTTAACCTTTGGAAAAACTTCTTTTAATTTTAAAAGAAGTGATTGTGGCATTGTTTCAGTACCATATGTAATCATTCTTAAACTACTTAAATCATAGTTTTTATACTCTTCAGAGATTAAAATAAGATTTAAAAAAGTTGGACTACTTGGAAGAACCATAATTTTATATTTTTCTATGAGTTCACAAATAGTTTTTGCATCTTTAATTTTTGGAATAATCAAACTTGCTCCCATGTATAAAGCATTAAAAACTGTATTTAATCCACCAATATGATCAAACATCAAAAAAACCAACATATTCATAGATTTCTCTTTTTTATCTTTAAAAGAGTCTATTAGAGTATCAAGATTATGTATCATAGCCTTTGGTTTTCCTGTACTTCCACTTGAAAAAAGAATAAGACCAGAACTATTTTTTTCTATTAAATTATCTATCATATTATGAGAAGAGATAGTTTTTAAATCTTGTATTAAAAGATTTCTTTCATCAGTTTTTATAATAGTTTGACAAAATGACTCTTCTATAAAATCATCTTGAACTTTTTTTATATTTGAAGTAATTGGTACAATTATATTTTTATTTTCATATAGAGCAAAAAATAGTGCTAGATTATAAAAAGAGTAATCACCCAAAATTACAACAACTTTTGAAGATATATTGTGCTTATCTAAAATATCTTTATAATCTTTTATTTGCTTAACAAACTCTTCATAAGTGTATATTCTATCTTCAAAAACTATTGCATTTTTAGAGTTAAAACTTTTAAATTTTTCTAGTATAAAACTCATTAGTTATTAACTCCACCAAGATAAATTATCTGACCAGTTATAAAACTACTTCTATCATCAATAAAAAAATCTATTACATTTATAATATCTTCAAATGTTCCAAATCGCTTAATTGTCTGTTTATTTAACAAATCTTCAATTTTCTCTTTTGGAACAGCTTTTATTAAATCAGTCTCTATTGGAGTTGGACCAATAGCATTTACTGTTATATTAAAAGAGCTTAACTCTTTTGAAGAAGTTTGAGTAAAACTCTCAATTGCAGCTTTACTTGCTGCATACACAGCTTCACCCTCAAGTCTAAGTGGTTTTGCAATAGTTGAAAAGTTTATTACTCTTCCATATTTTTCTTTCATCATAACTTTTGCTACTTCTCTAGTAAATAAAAAAGTTCCTAAAAAATTTGTATTAAAAAGTTTTGATATTGATTCATTTGAAGTTGTAAGAATATGATTCATAGATGCAATTCCAGCATTGTTTATAAGAATATCTATTTTTTTAAACTCTTTTTTTATAGCTCTTACCATACTTACAATATTTGTTTCATCCGTAATGTCTAATTCAAAGTGTCTATAATTTTCGTGTTTGATTGAACTACTACTTCTACTACAACCAGCAACTACAAAATTTTTATTTAGATAGTATAAAGCCATTGCTTTTCCTATACCTTTTGAAGTTCCAGTTATAACAACTACTTTACTCATATTTTTATCTTTTTTATAAATTTTATAAATAGTGAAATCTGCACTGTGCAATAATTATCAAATCATCTACTATTTTGTAAACCAATCTATGCTCACTTGTAATTCTTCTTGAAAAATATCCACTATAATTTTCCTTTAATCTTTCAGGTTTTCCAATACCATTTGAATCATATGGATTTCTTTTTATATCTTCTAATAATAAATTTATTCTTTTTACTATTTGCTTATCATTTTGTACCCAATATTTATAATCTTCCCAAGCTTTTGTGGAAAAACCAAGTATCATAAGCTAATATCTTTTTTTATAAATTTTAAATTTTCTATCTCATCTATAGCTTCATTTAATCTGTCTCTATTGGCTTTTGATGATAATAAATACATAGTCTCTTTCATAGAGTTGTACTCTTCTTGAGATATTAAAACTGCTTGCTTATTATCTTTTGTACTAATAATATACTCTTCAAAGTTATCACATACTTTATTTATTATCTCTCGTAAATTATTTCTTGCTTGAGAATATTGAATTGCTTGCATTTTATCTCCTTTTTGACAATATCTTGTCATTTTATCCTATTCTAAAATAGATGTCAATTTTCCAATAAACTTTTTATATAAGAAGTTAAACTCTCAATATTTCTAAAAGGAGAAGTTTTTGCACTCATAGCTTTTTCATCTGCTAAGATAATATCTTTTTCAAATTCATCTGAAATTTTATCTTCCAAATCAGCTATAAAACTAACAAGTGCTAAAGAGTCCATTGCTCCATCTCCACCATAAAGTTTTGTTTTTGAGTTTGGATTTAAAAATGCCTCATTTTCTAACTCTTCATTTAGCTCTTTTAATGTATCTATTATAATTTTTTCAATTTTTTCTTGCATCTCGTCCCCATTATTCAAAGTAATAATCAATTTTATCTAAATATCTTTTAATTGGTTTTAGTAATCTTGATTTTTTACTATTTTCCCAAACCTCTTTTGATAGTTTTAAATAGCAATACTCTTCATCATCTTTGAATATTTCAAATCCAAAATTTTTGTTAAAATTTAATGCTTGAATATTTTTTATTTTAACAAAGGAGTTTACATCTTCACTGAATTTAAAAAAAATAAAATCTAAAAAAAGATAAGTTACACAAGATTTTATAATAGGATTTGCTTCTTCTTTAAAATATAATCCCCAAATTAGCTCTTCATTTTTTATAATATTTAAAGAACCAATTAATTGATTATCAAAAAATATAGCAAAATATGTTTTGTTCTTATTCTCTTTTAATGACTCTATAAATAAAATATGATTCTCTAAGCTTATTGGCTCACTATTAATCATATTTTCTCTTACATACTCTTTATTTCTAAGCTCTAAAATATCTTTTTTCTCTATATCGTTTAAAAAGATAAAATTCTTAAAAACTATTTTCAACTCTACTTCCAAACTTATAATCTTTTTTTGCTTTTTTACCTAAAACATCTTTTAAATATTTTGGATGAAGTCCATAAAAAGGTCTTACACTTTTAATATTCTCTTCACTAAAAACTTCACCCTCTTTTATATCTTTTGATACATACAAACTTCTTGCAAAACGACGCTGTTTTTTTCTTTTTTCATTTAGACTATAATCAACTCTTCCAAGTAACTTTTCAGTATCTCTAACAGCTTTTATCATATCTTCAAACTCTTTTTTATCTAAAGAAAATGCACTATCTGCTCCACCTATATTTTTATCCAAAATAAAGTGCTTCTCTATTACTTTTGCACCCAAAGTAACTGCAACAACAGGAGCAATATGACCCATAGTATGATCAGAAAATCCAACCTCAACACCAAAAGTATCTCTCATATTTGGTATTGTTTTTAAATTTGCTTCTTCTAGCTTTGCTGGATATTCGCTTGTACATTTTAGTAGTATAATATTGTCATTTCCTACACTTCTGCAAATATCTACAACATCTTGTATCTCATCAATAGTTGCAACACCCGTACTTATAATAATAGATTTACCTTTTGAAGCTGTATATCTTACAAGCTCATAATCAGTTATTTCAAAAGAGGCGATTTTATATGCACTTGGATTAAATTGTTCAAGAAAATCAACTGCACTTTTATCAAAAGGTGTTGAAAAAATATCAATATTTATGC